>AUXO015642356.1_pt1 | contig 60531 bp, 64 predicted proteins | sample 768731 | NCBI WGS metagenome assembly AUXO01 (sample SAMN02715735, study PRJNA202380) | gut metagenome | biome: sheep rumen | host: Ovis aries | place: New Zealand: Palmerston North
CTCTCTCTCTCTCTCTCTCTCTCTCTGAAAAACCGCCCAGTCCTGAAACGTGATGAATGGAAGGAGTTTAGGGTTGGAGATATTTTTACAATAGAAAAAGGTAAAGAATTAGTTGGCGATAATGAAGATGGAAAAACACCTTTGATAAGTTCAACGGAAAGCAACAACGGATTTTGTGCTTTTATATCAAATGGAAATTTGCTTTTTGATGGTAATAAAATAACTGTCGCATCAAATGGTTCAGTTGGTTCTGCTTTTTATCAACAACAAGATTTTTACACAACAACCGATGTAAATATTTTAACTTTAAAAAATCATCAGTTGAATAAATATATTGCATTGTTCTTTTGTTCTATAATTGAATTTGAAAAATATAAGTTTGGATATGGCAGAAAATGGAACCTTGATAAAATGTTGAATTCAACTTTTTCTCTCCCCACCACCCCGCAAGGCGAGCCAGATTGGGAGTGGATGGAAAGGTATGTGGAGAAGATTTTTGGGTGAAATTGGGATTGGAATTGTTAAGGAGTTGCTATCCAGAAAAAAGACAACTCTTTTCACATGGAAAATATTAATTAATTTGCGAAAAAGAGCCTTGAATAATAAAAAAATCTTGCATTTTATTTATTATGTTTATGAATACATAACATATGGTGAGAAGTTGCTCGTTGACCGGCACAAGTATACAAACAGGTTATAATGTTCCGAATTCTAATCACAGAACGAAGAGAATTTTTGCCCCTAATTTGCAAAAAGTGACATTAAAGAGCGATTTATTAAATAAGTTTTTTCATTTAAAATTAACAACTAGAACGATAAGAACAATAACAAAATACGGAAGTTTAGACGATTATTTATTGCATACGAAAGCTAAAAACATGACTGATTTTGGTGCAAATTTAAAACGCAAGCTTAAAAAAATTCCTGGAGTTGTAGATAAATTAGTAGAAGAAGCGAAAGTAAAAAAAAACAAAAGAGTTATAAAAAAATCAGCTCGTGTTCTTAAAAAAATCGAAAAGAATAAATAGTTAATAAAAAAAGTTGAATATATAAAAAAATATACTATACTACTAATAGTATTGCTCATGTCGCAACCGGAAGAAGAAAAAGAAAATGAAAAAAAAGAAATAACAGACCTAACTATTGTTACTGTTTTTTTAGCAAGTGTAGCTTTAGCAGTGGCTACTGTTGCATTAGTTGTGTTTTGTTTGAATAATAAAAACATAAATTCATATAGACTAGAACTTGATTCGGTACGAAAAGATTTTGATGTAAAACTAAGTGTGTTGGAAGATAAAACTAAAGTTCCTATCATTCCGTCTCGACCGGTTCCGGAGGCAAAGTTTATCCCAGGAGACAAAATCATGCCAGAAAACAAAATGGTAGAGATTCCTATATATCCACGTCAAGCTCCTAGTATGCTAATAGAGTCGTTAAAATCTAATGCAAAAACAGCGGAATATTATGCAACAAATAGAGTAGGTCCGCCGGTATATTATGAACCAGTTGTCAATGAACATCCAACAGCATCATTAACACTTTTTACAGATCAAAAAACAGTTTAATTAAAAATTTTAATTCGGACAAAAATCTTGTAAATAAAAATTCAATATACAACCTTAGTTGTGTAAATATGATTGAAACTGATGTTTGTATTATTGGTTCTGGTCCAGGTGGATATGTTTCTGCTATTAAAGCAAGTCAAAATGGGCTATCTGTTGTTTGTGTCGAAAAGGAAAACATTGGTGGAGTTTGTTTAAATTGTGGATGTATACCGACAAAAGCATTATTACATTGTGCAGAGAGTTGCGTCGTTCAAAAAAAAAGCTCTACTTATGGTGTTGATTTAATTGTAAAAAATATTGATATAAAGAAAATGGTAAATTATTCACGAGATGTTGTTGCAAAGCTTTCAAAAGGGGTGGAAATGTTATTTAAAAAAAACAAAATAAAATTTATTAACGGAATGGGAATATTTAAAGATAGAAATACAATCGAAGTTCAGACAGGAAGCGGAATCATAGAAACTATAAAAGCAAAATATTTTATTATAGCAACAGGAGCATCGCCCCGTACGCTGGATTATGAAATCGATAATGAGTTAATTTGTACTTATCGCGGCGCAATGACGCCAAGCATAATACCAGACGAGATTGTTATTATAGGAGGAGGCGTGATAGGCATGGAATTTGCAAGTTTTTATAATGCAATTGGTTCAAAAGTCCATGTTCTTGAAATATGTTCAGATATTTTGATAACAGAAGATGTTGAAATTCGTAAAAAAGCCACAACATGCTTTATAAAAAATGGTATTGATATAAATACTGCAGTTAAAAATATAAAACATACAAAAAGTAAAAAAAAAGTTATAGTTGAATGTGAAATTGATGGTAAAAAAAAGACATTTACGGCCGATAAGCTTATATTGTCGATTGGTGTTGTCCCTAATTTGACAAATTTTGGTCTTGAAAAAACAGGAGTTGAATTTGAGAAATATATAAAAACAAATAATGTTTGCAAAACAAATATTGATAATATTTATGCTATAGGCGATTGCACAAGCGGCCCATGGTTAGCCCACAAAGCAAGTAGAGAAGGGATAATTGCAGCAAACGATATTGCTGTAAAGATGGGCAAAATTAATAATAAAGACGCTTGTGTTGTTATGAATAAGTTAAACATTCCAGGATGCATATATTCTTTTCCGCAAATAGCAAGCATTGGTTTAACAGAAGAAAAAGCAAAAGAGCTAGGTTTAGAATATAAAGTTGGTACTTTTAGTGGCATTGGGAATGGTAAATCAATAGCAACTGACGAAACAGATAATTTTATTAAAGTTTTATTTGATAAAAATACACACGAATTACTCGGTGCGCACATGATAGGCGCAAATATGACCGAACTAATACATGCTATTGCTGTAGCAAAGAGTGCTGAGCTTCTGCCGGAAGATATTGATTTGACAATTTTTGCTCACCCAACTGTTAGTGAAATGATTCCAGAAGCAATACTTGACGCTTTTGGAAAAGCTATACACAAGTAATTATACATTCTTGAAAGTTAATTTTATTTTTTTATTTTATGGCATAACGCAGATGTTGTATACTATTGCCATAGTTGGTCGCTCAAATGTAGGAAAAACAACAATTTTTAATCGTTTAATTGGTAAAAAACTAGCCATAGTGTCGGATGGATTTGGGATCACGCGAGACAGGAATGAAGTGCAGTTCAAATACTATGATTTAGATGTAAATTTAATTGATTCTGCTGGAATAGAATATCAAAATGCAAAAAAAAATACAATTGAAGAACAAATGTTTAATCAAGCAGTTGTAAGTATTGATAATGCAGATTTATGTTTATTTGTTGTTGATTGTAGATCCGGGATTTCAGCAAAAGATAATGAAGTATTTAATATTTTAAGAAAAAAAAATAAAACAGTTATTTTAGTTATAAATAAAGCAGAAAATTTAAATTATTTTGATTTAAATGAATTAAAACAGTTTAATATTGCAAAAGATAAAATTTTTTTGTCCGCAGAGCATAATTTTGGTTTTAATGATTTATACAATTCTATAAAAAAACAGCATGACGCTTGGGTTAAAATAAATGACAACCAAGATATAACTCAAACGTTTTGCGATGATATTACAGAACATAAGATTAGGGTAGCGATTTTAGGTCGTCCAAATGTTGGAAAATCAACGTTTTTAAATAATCTGTTGAAAGAAAATAGGCTAATAACAAGCAATATTGCTGGAACAACAAGGGATAAGATTGAATTAAATTTTACATATGATGGATCTGATTTTGTATTAATTGACACAGCTGGTATTAGAAAAAAACACAAAAAAGGAGACGTACTCGAAGCTGAATCTATACAAAAAAGTCTTGAAGCGCTACAATATGCGGATATTGTTGTTGTTATAATGGATATAACAACTGCGCTAGAGGAACAGGATTTATTTTTATGTAATCAAGTTTGTGAAGAGGGCAGGGTGTTAATCGTGTGTTTTAATAAATGGGATCTTGTCAATAAAAATAACGAACAAGAACTTTTAGAAAAATTAAAAAGTATAATTTGTAGATCTATACCTAAAACAAAAGGTATAGTTTTTTTTACATGCTCTGCTATTAATGATAAAAACTTACAATCTATATTTAGAACGATAAAGGAACTTTATATTAGATGGAATACAAAAATTTCAGCAAGTAAGCTAAATAAAAAAGTTTTGGAGGCAAAAAGTACAGCAAATAATGCAGTTAATGATCTAAAAATTCATTATATTAATCAAATTAAAACTAGGCCACCAACATTTATTGCTTTTAGTGGAAAGGATAAAAAATATATTACAGCACATAAAGTTGATAGTTTGAGAAATTGGATATATCGTGAATTTAATGTTCTTGGAGTTCCGATTAGATTATCTGTTAGGGAAAAGAAAAAATAAAATATTATTAAATAATTTTTAAAAATAGGTTGTGTTTTTTACACATATCAAGTATTTTTTCTTTCTCCATGAGAAAAACACTTTTGTTTTGTATTGCAAGTCCTGCAAAGTTATTATCAACTAAATCAATTATTGTTTTAACTCCTATTGTTGGAACATCTAGTTTTTTGCTTTGTTTTATTTTACTTTTTTTAATTAGAATTGGTTTCTTATTTTGTTTTTTATTGAAAAAATATTTACCGCATCTTTTTATTAAGTTCTGTGTGCCTTCTGCACATTCTATTCCAAGCACACGACCATCTTGTATAACTATTGCTTGACCGATATCATACGGAGACAATATATCTAACACTTTGCTTCCATAGTCTATGTCTTTTTTATATTTGTTTGCTAGTTTATTGTTTAAAGCATCTTGTTTTTGACACAGTATTTTTGGTAAAACATCTTGAACGGCGACCACTTTACAATTTATGCTATTTAATACTTTCTCCATAATTAAAAGTAAAAAATTATCACCTTTTTGACTTGAAAACATAATTTTAGCTATATATAAAAATATTTTATAATTTATTAAAAACATTTTAAAGCATAAAGAAAATAAATTTTGTAATCCTGTAAATTTTATACCTCCACAGCAAATAGCTTGACAGACGTTTTCACGTTTTAAAATTGATAAAGCGCTTGGTATATTTGATATACTGGCTGAAAAAATTTGATTTTTGTTTATTTTTGCATTATGTTTAAAATAATGCTCATTTGTTTTATCAAAGCATAGAATAATAAAATTACTTTTTTTGTTAATCAATTCATCTATGACTAAAATTGGTAAAATTCCATTGCCAGAAATGACAGCGGTTTTTTTCTTGAACTGAAAGTTGTTTTTTTGTTTCACAGAGGCAGATAGTCCTTAAATACGACGAGAGTTTTTATAGTCAAATAAATTAAAAAAACGCCAGTAAAGCCGGTTATTAAAGACAAAATAATTAATATTCCATCTTTTACTATCAGTCCAGCACTCATTAATACACCAGCTATTGCGGGTATCATGCATAAAAATGGTATTGGAACCGCAGAAGAAAGTGCAAATAATAATAAAATCACATTATATACATGTTGTATTTTCGGAGACACGACAAAAAGTAAACGTTTTTTTGTTAGTTTTTCTACAAATGTTAGATATTTTCTTGATGAAACATCTATTTTTTTGATAATTTTTTTACTTATACGGCATCCAGATATACATTTTGGAATAAGCACTCTTTTTCGAGAAAAACAAATTTGTAATGTTATAAAAATAGCAGGTATGGCAAGAATTGTTGAAAATCCAGGTGGCATTGGAAGCGGTATTATTACCAAAAAAAAAGCAACAAAAGTTAATACATAATTTGATCTTTTATCTAAAAGTTTAAACAGTCTACTCAAAGAAACGCCTTGTTTTCTTGTGCTATTGTTGACTTGCGATATTGATGCAGAAAAATGCTTTGGAACTCTCATGCTTTTTGCAAATTTATTATAACATAAATTTTAAAAAATAAAAAAGAAAATTAAATTTTTTAATTTTCTTTTATTCCTTTTAAAAAATCATTATTCTTTGTGCTTATAATCATGTTCTGTTTTGGAAGAGATTTTTTATATACTTCTAATGTTTTATAAAATTCATAAAATTTTGGATCTTTAGAAAATGCATTTGAGTAAATTTTTATTGCTTTTGCATCTGCTTTTCCCATGATTTTGCTGGCCTCCATGTTTGCTTTTGATAATATTTCTTTTGCTTGTTTGTCGGCTGAGGCCATAATAATGGTTGCTTCTTGTTTTCCTTGTGAACGAAGCTCTTGAGCTTCTTTTTCACGTTCTGTTTTCATTCTTTTAAAAACAGCATTACTATTTTCTACTGGTAAATTTGCGCGAATAATTCGAACGTCTATGATTTTAATACCAAATTCTTTTGTTTGTTGTGCTAATAAATTTTGAATATTTTCCATCATTTGAGATCTTTGTGTTGTTAGAAAAGAAGATAATGGATTCGTAGCAACAACTTGCCTCATAATACTATCTAGCATTGAAGATATACGAATGTTAGCATCTCGTTCATTTCTCATGTTTTCGTAAAATTGTTTTGTGTTAATAATTTTATACTTAGCATATGCGTCAACAATTAACCTTTTTTGGTCGCTTGCTATTACTTCTTTTTCCGGTGAATATATTTGCAAAATACGTTTATCAAACGTTACTGTGTTGTCTATAAATGGAGTTTTTAAGTATATTCCGGCTTCATTGATCTGTCTGATTATTTTACCAAATCTAACAACAAAAGTCGTTTCTGTTTCTTTTACTATAAATACGCTAAAAATTGCAAACAAAGTTATAATAAAAAGACATAACAGTTGTAGTTTAATAATGTTTACAAAATATTTAAATAATAAACTCATAATCAAAAAATAATACCATTATTTATACATTTATTTTATTTCTTTGCTCTATGCTTTATGTTTACGTTTTTTTGATAAAAATTTTTTATCAAAACAATAATAGATGTCTACGGGTTTGCTACATAATTCATTGTTTTCTGATGTTTTATTATCGTTATTAATGCCACTTCTGTAATAATAAAGCCCTCTAGATCTACTAGGATGCCCAATTTTTCTTAATGCTTTTGCTTCAATTTGTCTAACTCTTTCACGTGTAACGCCGTAAATTTTTCCAATTTCTTCAAGTGTTGAACCAGGACAGTTGATGCCAAATCGTTGGCGCAGAATTCGTTCTTCTCTTTGTGTCAACATCAATAATGCATTTGATGTAAGTACTTTTAAATCTATATTTTCCATTAAACGAGTTGGCGAAATGCAGTTACTTGCAACAAAATCTCCAGCTACACTGTCGCCATCGCCACAAGGTTTTTCTAAACTTGTCGGATCTTGAATTATTTTTTTTATTTTTTTTATTTTTTCTATTGGAATCGCTAATTTTGCAGAAAGTTCTTGAATAGTTGGTTCACGCCCAAGTTTTTTAGCCATATCGCGCGCGGTACGATTGACTTTATTGACTACTTCAATCATGTGAACTGGTATACGAATAGACCTAGAGTCATCGGCTATAGCTCTAACTATTACTTGTTTTATCCACCATGTCGCATAAGTTGAAAACTTAAAGCCTCTTTTGTATTCAAATTTATCAACAGCTTTTATTAAACCAATATTTCCTTCTTGTATTAAATCGAGCAAAGGAATTCCACGATTTGTATGTTTTTTTGCTATTGACACAACTAACTTTAAGTTAGCTTCGACCATTTTTTTACGTTCTTGTTTTATAAATCTATCGTTCTTTTCGATGTTGAGAACTATAGCTTTAAATTCATTTTGATCCATCAGAAGTTGCTTTTTTACCAAATTACAAATTTCACTTTTAATTGATACAAAGGTTTCTCGTTTATCAATTAGCAAAGTTTTCCATTTTTTATCATTCTTTTTTGTAGCTAGTAATTTATCTATATCTTTATTTAATATGTCTTCATTTTTGTATGTATTATAAAATGTTTTTCTGTCTATTCCGCATAATTCAGCTAAATCAAATAAATTTTTTTCTTTTTCAATCAAAATATCATTCAATTCATATACTTTTTTTAATATATTATTAACCACATTTTGATTCAAACTTACCTTTGAAAGTTCATTTATTAGTTTTTCAAATAATTCATTTGTTTCTTCTTGTTTTTTTACTTTTTTAAACATTTTTTCACGATAATTGCTTAATAATTTTAAGCAAATGTCTGAAATATTTCTTAAACTTTCTAAAACTTTTGGCTTCAATACTTTTTCCATTGTAGTAAATGAAGCTTGTTTGTCGTTGTTTAAGCCTAAACTATCACCATAATCGTCTTCTAGCTCGCCTCCGGCTGTCTCAAGATCATTTTCCATTTTGTCTCTAAATTCATCGAGTTTGGACTGAAGTATGCTTTGATAATTTGCTCTTCTGTCGTTATTTGATTGTTGTAAATTTCTCTTGTTAGTTTCTTCTTCTCCTGCGCCATTTTCTTTCGAATATAGAACGTCCATATCTATAATTTCACGCAATAAAATATTATCATTAACAAAATCGTCATATAATACAACAAGCGTATTCATTGCAGTTGCTGTTTTGCAGACATCGTGAAGCATGTTGTGGTTGCCTTTTTCAATATTTTTAGCTATTTCAATTTCTTGTTCTTTTGTTAAAATATCTTTTTGTCCCATGCTTTTTAGATATACTCCAACTGGATTATCAACTGAAACATCATCTTCATCTTTAAATATCTTTTTTAAGATCACGCTACCATCTTCATCTTCTGTGTATTCTTCATCTTCGTCTTTTCGTTCATCTTCAATGTAGTCAATGCTTTCTTCTTCTGTTTTTACGATTAAACCTCTATCATCAAAGACCGCCAAAATATTATCAATCACGTCGTCACTCAATCCTTTTGGCAAAAAGTCATTTAATTCTGTGAATGTAATAATTCCGCCATTTTTTTGAGCTCTTTTGATTATTGGTTTTAATGAATTTGCAAGATTGTCTTGAAAAGATAATGTTTTTTTTGTGAGATCATCGCTTTGTTTAACAGGTATATTAGCCGATGTTTTATTGTTTTTGTTTATTTTTTTACTTTTTTTTGCTGTATTAACTTTGTTTTTTACTTTTTTTGTGACATTAGTTTTAACAACTTTATTTTTTTTTGCTAATGATTTTTTTCTAGATTTCTGCTTTTTTTTAACTCGCTGTGTAGATTTACTTTTCTTTCTTATCATTTTAATTTAATTAACAAAAATATCTTGACATAAAAATATACTGTCTATAGTAGTAAATTGCGTTTTGTAAATGTCAAGAATAATAAAAAAAATTGCTATATTTTTGCTTTTTGTGGTAGTAATCGGTTGCGGAAAAGATCATAGTAGACAAAACAATTCGGATCTTATAAAAAGCAAACAACTAAATAGCGAAAGTAACAACCAAAATGATGAAAAAATTAACAAAATAACATATTATGAGCCATCAGAAATCGTCGATGATTTATTGAAGACACCAGGTAGGGGTCTAAATATTGCAATAGTTGCGCCAATGAGTGGAAAATATGCGGATATTGGGGATATTGTTGTAGAAAGTGCTATTTTAGCAGCTAGTAGATCTAAATACGGTAATGCTAGTTCAATAAATGTTTATAACATAGAAAAATTGATGGATAAGAACTGGCAAGAGAATAAAGAGGTTCAAAAATTAATTAAGGACGACAATGATGTTATAATTGGATCATTTTTTGTTGATACGACTAAAAAGTTATTATCAGTTCTTCCAAAAGATAAATTATTTATTAGCTTTATTAATAACGAAGAGTTGGCTAGAGAGTATCCAAATTTAGTTGTATCAAGTATAGGGGATGGTTATAAAATAAATTCTTTACTTCAATATTTGCAAGATACAAGCCGTTTATTTTTGTCTTTAGTCCTTCCTGCAACAAAGAAAGGTTATGCCGTCGAAAAGCTTTTCCGTAAATTTGCCCCATATTATAATGTTACAATTGTTGGCAGTCAATTTTATCAAAGCGGAAGCAATGTATCAATGTTAGCTTCGGCTAAAGGTATAAATAAAACATATAAGATGACTTATATGTTTGACAAAAACGGTAATATTAAAACAGAAACATATAAAGATCGCAAAATAAAAAAACAAAATAATGATAATAATCAGGATGATGTAATTATTAAGACAGTTAAAACTAATGCTGTATACATAGAAGCTGACGAAGAAGATCTAACAACAATACTTAGTAGGCTAGAAGGTTTTGGTATTTTAGATCAGAATGTGCAGATTTTTTCAAATACTGTGTTTAACGCTCCAGATTCGACTGTTTTAAGATTTAATAATTTGTACTATATTGGATATAACTATAGTATTATAAATCATTTTAATAATAAATTTAGGCATTATTTTAAACATAATCCAAACTATATTGCTTATATGACTTATGATATATTAACAATGTTGTATTATATCGCAAATGAAGAGATGATGTTACCTCGTAAGCTTTACGATGAAGATGGATTTAGGGGCATTTTAGATGAATTTAGATTTACAAGAGAAGGAAGTACAGAAAGACGTTTTGGTATTTATGAAATACGTAATGGCAGTATGTCTCGAGTATTTATTCCTGCAGATTATTTACCTTTCGATGTAATAAAAAATAAAAGTTATGGTTATTTTGAGAGATCAAAAAATATAACAGATAAACAAAAAAAAGACAATAAAGCTGATGTTTAGTTTAAATAACGATATGTATGAAAAATGATTTTGCTGTATGTTTCGAAGGTGTTTCGAAAAAATTTAAGAATAAAAATGGAGAAAAAATTACTTTAAATTTCCCAAATTTTTGGATAGCAAAAGGCAAGACAACGGCTATGCTCGGACCTTCTGGAGTTGGAAAAACAACAGCTGCTAAGATTATTAGTGGTATAGAGAGTAAAGACAGTGGTGATGTTGTTGTTCATAAAACATCTTTAAGCAAAAAAACACAAGCAAAAATAAGAAAGAGTGTTGCTTTTGTTTTTCAAAACTTTAATCTTTTTCCACACATGTCAGTTATTGACAATATAATTTATGCACCACTTAAAGTATTACATAAAGATAGACTGAAAACAGAACAAAAGGCTTATGAATTATTGAAACAGCTTGGTCTTTATGAGAAAAAGAATTGCATGCCATGTGAACTTTCAATAGGTCAAAAACAACGCGTAGCAATAATTCGTGCATTAATGACAGATTCTGACATTCTAGTTATGGATGAACCAACAGCATCTTTAGACCCAAGATCTATACACGATCTTGTTGGTGTTGTTAATTCTTTAAAAAAAAGAAAAATTACTATAATTATAGTAACTCATGATTTGGCGTTTGCTAAAAAAGTTGCCGATTATGCCATTCCTTTTTTTAAGAAAAACACAGATAAAAAAATTGCTCCTGTTAAGATAGATCGTTTTTTTGAAAAAAATTCTAAGGATCGATACGTTAGAAAATTTTTGGAAGAATATGGTTCTTTATTATAGATTGTCTTTACATTTGCTCAATTGCGTTTATTCCAAGATTTTTTAACCCTTCTTTTATAAGACGTTTGACGCCAGATATTACTGATAATTTTAAAAATGTTTTGTTTTCGTCTTCATCAATAAATTTTTCTTTCTCCCAAAGTTTATGAAATTCTGTTGCCAGCTGTGTTAAATAATTTACAAAAAAATATGGTTCATAATTTTGCACAGATAGTTCTAAAAAACGTGTATAAAACATCATTTTTACTATTAATTTATGAAAATCACAAGATAAATTAGTGTTTTCATTTATATTTTTTTGTAATTTTGTTTTTAAATCTTTTGATTTATTTAGCACGGAGTTGCATCTGGCATATGCGTAGTGTATGTACCAAATTGGATTATCTTTTGATTGTTCTTTTGCTTTTTCAAGATCAAAATTAAGAACTGTGTCTGCTTTTCTTGTTAAAATAATAAAACGTAAAATGTCAGAATCTATTTTTTCAAGTACATCGTCTATTGTTAGGAAATTGTTTTTTCTTTTTGACATTTTAACCATTTTTCCGTTCTTCATGAAATTTACAAGCTCGCAAAGTTTTATATGTAAATCACCCTTTTCGTTGCTTATTGCTTTTACAGCAGAGGTTAATCTTTTGACATATCCTTTATGGTCTGCTCCAAGAACTACAACCATATTGTTAAAACCACGTTTCCATTTATCGTAATGATACGCTATATCGCTTGAAAAATATGTATAAGAACCATCATTTTTCATTAAAGGTCTATCGACGTCGTCGCCGAACTTGCTTGATTTAAACAAAAGCTGTTCTCTTGGCTCATAATCTTCTATTATTTTTCCTTTTGGTTGTTGTAAAACTCCTTTGTATATTAGGTCTAGTTTTGATAAATGATCTATACTTTTTTTGATAGCATTATTATCTTTTAGGCTTTGTTCGGATGTCCAGCAGTTATAGTTGATTTTCAATTTTTTTAGAGTTGGTTTTATAAAATATTCAATCATTTCCATTGCCGTTTCGGTATTGCTCCAAATTTTATTTGGATTTTTTTTTAAAACATTATTTCTTTTTTCTGCTATTTCTTGTAAATATTCACCAGGATAATAATCTTCTGGTAAATCTTCGATATTATCGTTATTCATCCTCCATTTAATGCTGTTTTCAAGTTTTTTCATCTGTTCTCCAGCATCATTAATATAATATTCGCGACAAACATTATAACCACTTTTTTCAAGTAAATTAGAAATTACATCTCCGAAAATAGTTCCTCTTGCATGTCCGATATGCAATGGCCCAGTTGGATTTGCTGAACAAAATTCTACATTTATTTTCTCTCCGTTTCCTATATTTTTAGTTAGATTTTTATCTCCAAAGTTATTGATATTCTCTATGATTTTGAATAAAAAGTTATCCTTTAATTTTATATTAATAAAAGCTGGTTTGGATAAATCAATATTTTCTATGTAGTCAATTTTTGATAATTTTTTAACTATATTATTTGCAATTTCCATTGGTTTTTGTTTTAATTTTTTAGTTAAAATTAATGCAATATTTGTCGAAATATCAAAATCATTTTCTAACTTTATTGGCGGCAGCTCTATTACTAATTTTTTAAGATCATCATTGTTTATTTGATTGTTGTATGAATTAATCAATATATTTTTAATGTCTTGTTCTATATTCTGCAACATATAATTCATCAAAGCAAAATTAATATTATTTATATTAGGTTTATTCTTTGTCTTCGTTGTCTTTTTTTATGTTTTTTATAACTTTTCCAAAACTTTTTGTTTTTATTGTATTTTTATCTACATTTGTGGTATTATCGTATTTTTTTGGTTTATTTCCTTTTAAAAGTTCTTTTATTTCATCTCCAGTCAATGTTTCGTATTCTAACAACGCTTCTGCTAAAATTTCTAAATCTTTACGTTTTTCTTTTAGAATTTTTAAAGCGGTTTCGTAAGCATTATCAACTAATTTTTTAATTTCTTCATCAATAAGTTTTGCTGTTTCTTGTGATATATCTGAGCTTATAGTTTTGCCATTTGATTGATAGTCGTTTTCTTGTGCATAATTAATTTTTCCAACTTTTTCACTCAATCCCCATTTTATAACCATATTACGAGCAATATTTGTGCATTGCTTTATATCGTTCGATGCACCGCTTGTTACTTTATCATAGCCAAAATTTAATTCCTCCGATACTCTTCCGCCCATAGCAACAGCCATATTTGCAAGCATTTGCTCTCTTGTTTCGCTAAATCTGTCTTCAGTTGGAAGGCGAGTTACAGAGCCTAATGCTCCACCACGAGGAATTATTGTAGCTTTATGTATTGGATCACTTGCTTGTATATTGATTGAAACTATAGCATGCCCGGCTTCATGGTAGGCGGTTAATTTTCTTTCTTCATATTTCATTATCATATTTTTTCTTTCAGCTCCCATTATGACCTTATCTTTCGCATCTTCAACGTCTTCCGTTGTTATAATTTTCCTATTTCTTTTTGCTGCCAATAATGCGCTTTCATTAATTATGTTTGCCAAATCTGCACCGGAAAAACCAGGTGTACCGCGTGCTATGGAGTTTAAATCTACATCTGGAGCCATTTTGACTTTTTTTGCATGAACTTTGAGTATATCCGTTCTACCTTTTATATCCGGAAGTCCAACCATAATCTGTCTATCAAATCTACCTGGACGAAGTAAGGCAGAATCAAGAACATCTGGTCTGTTTGTTGCAGCTAAAACAATAATTCCACTACGTTCTTGAAACCCATCCATTTCGACCAATAATTGATTTAATGTTTGTTCTCTTTCATCATTTCCACCAAAATTTCCGGATGCACGATTTCGGCCAACTGCGTCAATTTCATCTATAAATACTATACAAGGAGATTGTTTTTTTGCTTGTAAAAACATATCACGAACACGGCTTGCACCAACACCGACAAACATTTCAACAAAATCTGATCCAGAAATGAAGAAAAATGGAACTTTTGCTTCACATGCTATTGCTTTTGCAAGAAGAGTTTTTCCAGTACCTGGCTGGCCACACAACAAACAACCACGAGGAATTCTTCCGCCGATGTCGTAATATTTTGCTGGATCTCGTAAAAAGTCAACAAGCTCAACTACGTCTTCCTTTGCTTCATCAATACCAGCAACGTCTGAAAATTTAACATTTAATTCATTCGGCATCATTGCTTTTGCTTTACTTTTGCCAAATGAAAATGGATTTCCAAAAATACTAAAATCATCGCTGTTTCCGTTGTTTTTTTTACGCTTTCTCATTGAAAAAAGTGGAAATAAAAACCATAGACTTATTAAGATCATTGGTAAAGAAGACAATACCCCGAACAACAATGATATTATTCTTTCAAAGATGCTTTTACTTCCATCGATTGCGGTAAAATCATAATTTACATTTTCTTGTGTTAATGTGTCAATTATTTTACCTATATATATTTCTGGAAAAAAAACTTTAAATTTTGATCCATCTTTTAAAGTTCCCATTACGGTTTCGTTTAGCACATTTGCTTTTTCTATCTGTCCATTTTTTGCTGCCGCCATAAAGTCAGACAGTTTTATAAACGAATAATTTCCGCTAAAATTTTTATTTATTGCAGAGGAAAATAAAAAAACGATTATTAAAATAAAAACATACAAAATAGTTTTATTTTGTTTGTTGTTTTTTTTATTTTTATTATTAATGCTTCCCATCAATAGTAATTGGGAAAACATTTATAATAAAAATCAAGCAAGAGATAGATTAAATTTTTAACAATCTTTTTTGTCTTTTTTGTTTTTATTGATATAATGTATTGAATTGAAATGATAATAAAGAAAAGAATATACGATGATATAGTTCTTGAAAAGATTTATAAAAAACACAAGACTGCGATACAAATTTTGTGTTTATTTTTTATTTTTTTATCAACAAGATGGGTATGGCATTATTCTAACAACGAAGATGCGGAACTTAAATTGTATGCATTACAAGCTATTGCTGAAATAGTTGTGGCGATATTTGAAACAATTGCTACATTTTTGATGATAAAATCAATAAAACAAAACGGTGATGCAAATCGTGAAATGAAAAAAATGAATGAAAAATTACAGTTATCAATGCAGGCGCAGACAGAAGCTTTAAAGCAACAACAACTATTTTATGCAGTTCAGTTAAAAGAAAAACAATTAGAAATGCGTAAAATGGAAAAAGCAAAAATTCTTAACCGATATATTTCGTATGTAAAAAATTTTTTATTTGCGTATAATCGTGGTGAAAACTTTGACGGTGTAGATACGCATAAATTATTTTTACTAAAAAAAAAGAAAAATAATCAAGAAAAAATTTATTTTAAAAACAAAAAAGAATTTATGCTTATGGAGATTTTGAACATAAAACTCACACCAAATACTGATCTTGAAAACTATATTTTTGCTTCTGAGTCTAGGGATGGTTTAATCTTATTAACAGAAAACGATAAAGATGTAACAAAACGTTTTGATTGTTTGCTTAGAGAATATAAATATAAATTAAGAACTATACTACCAGTTATTCTTGAAAATTATTTTAAAAATTTTGAAGAAAACGAAGAATTACAAGAAATTTGTGGATAAATTTATTTAACTAAGCCAGCTTCTTTTGCTTTTGTGTTTTATAAAATCAATTATTTCATTTACTTTATCATTGTTGATTTCTGTGTATTTTTGTAAAACTGTCGCCAGTTTGATATCCGGATTGGCAATTTCTTTGTAAAAATGCATAATAAGATTTATGTCTTCGTTTTTAAACTTTGATCTTTTTAAACCAATTATATTTGCTCCAGCAACTCTGTCTGGTTTTGCTTGAACTATTGCAAAAGGAGGTACGTCTTGCGTGATGGCACATGCGCCACCAATCATAACATTATGGCCTATGTTGACGAACTGATGTATTCCGGTCAAACCGCCAATAATTGTATCATGTCCTATTTTACAGTGTCCGGAAATTCCAGCATAATTTGTTACAGTAACGTTGTCTTCAAGAAATACATCATGGGCTATATGACATGAAATATACAAGTAGCAATTATTGCATATTTTTGTTAAATTTTTTATTCCAGCCAACACGTTTCCAAGATTACTCCCTCCGTTTATTGAGACAAATTCACGGATGACGTTGTTTGATCCAATTTCGATATTGCTTGGTTCTTGGATAAATTTGTTGTCTTGTGGTTCAAAACCTATAACGCAATATGGAAAAAAACGGTTATTTTTACCAATTTTTATATAGCTATCTTTATTACAAGCAACAATCGTTACATTATTTTGTATTTTTGTGCCAGAACCTATTTCAACATTTCCATCTATTACTGAAAATGCTCCGATTTCTATATCATCTGCTAACTTGACATCTTTACCGATTATTGCAGAACTGTGAATTTTTTTACTCATAAATAGTTGTATTAACTAGCATACCACATAGGACTTCTTTCTATTTTTAAATTTGTTTTATGTTTTATTTTAAACATTAATAGCAGATATGGCAAAACAGTAAGTGATGTAATTGTTCCGATTAAAATTCCAAAAATTATTACAGTTCCTAGTTCATAGATAGACCTGTTGCCAAAAAAAAGCAAACTCGCTGAGGCTATTACTGTTGTTAATGAAGTAAATATACTTCTAAATAAAATACTTTTTGAGCTCTTGGCTAAAATTTCTGGTATAGTTTTTTCAGTACAAAAAAGGTTCTCGTTAACTTTGTCGAGCAAAATAATTTTATCATTTATACAGTATCCTATAATTGTAAGAAGTGCGGTTAATGTTATTAGACAAATTTCAACTTGTGTAATGCTTATAAAGGTTATTGTCATAAATATATCCAGACTTAAGGCTAAAATCGCAGAAATTGAAAATCTCCAATTAAAACGTAAAATTATGTATAAACCTATGCAAATAAATGCAAAAACACAAGCAAAAATACTATCATTTATGAACGTTTTAGTCATTTGCGGAGAAACAAAATCCATTGCAACAATAGTCATTTTATTGTTTTTCAGAATTTTTTTAAACACAGACAAAGTGTTTTCGTGATTTTTTTCGGTTGTTGTTTTAAGTAAATAACTATTATCTATTTTTTGATATTTTACTGACGTTTTGAGCTCTTTTTCAAGTTGTTTTACAGTTGTTTCTATATTACATTTATTACAAGTTGCTTCGATTATAGTCCCACCAGAAAAATCAACACCTTTGTTAAAACCAAATTTATTGATTGTAAAACCTAAAACAGGCAATGCAATAAAAACAAGAATTATAACCTGTCTCCAATTGCTAAATAAATTAAATTTAGTATTTTTAACGCTGTTTTTTTTTCTCATTCTTCTATTTATTAAATAATTTGTTAAATGCAGTAATTAATTTGCCACAAGAGGCATAAAGATATATTTAACACTTTCATCGTCAACGGAACGTATAACCATAGGAGTATTGCCGTCAGTAATTAATATACGAACTATGTTTGAAGAAATTTTATCAAGTATCTCTTGTAACATTTTATGATTACAAACTATTTTCATTTCAGACTTATCGCTAAAAGTTGCCACAATAGACGCATTAGAATTATCGCCGGTCATGCTATCGTTGCAAAGAATGTCAATTTTATCTTTATTTAGCGTCATTTCTATGCGTGAAGTATTTGAAGAAATTGCTGCTGTTTTTTTTATTATTTCTTTAAAATCCGATGTTTTTACTTCAAGAACTTTTTTGTTATCAGGTATAACAGATTGATATTTTGGAAAGCTTCCGTCTAATAATTTAGCAGTATAACAAACTTCATTTATAGATACTTGAATTGTGTTTTCCGTGTATTTAATAAGTAAATTTTCTTTACTCTTATTTGCTATACTATTAATATAACTGGCTGCTTGATTAGGTATTAATAAATTAGGTATTACATCACTTGATGATGCCGCTTTTCTTTCGGCAATTCCAAGTCTCATGCAGTCCGTCGAAACAATATAAACTTTTTCTTTATTTTTTTCGTCAGAATGTATCATAACACAATTTAAATGTGCTTTTCCTTGATCTATACAACATGATACAGCAGATATTGCACTACATAAATCTTGCGCACTTATTTCAAAACTTTTTGTGTCAGCCATTTCTGGAGCAATTAAATATTTTGTATCTCCTTCAATTAGCGCAATTTTATATTTTATACTATCAGCAACAATTAGTAGTTTACTATCATCTGTTAAAGAAAGATCAATTTTTTTTCCACTTGTATTTTTAACAATACCTATAAATTGTTCACCAGATATAGCAAACTCTCCTTTTCCTTCATTTTCGCAATTAAAGGTTACTTTCACATAACTCTCTCCGTTTGTTGCATATGCAGTAACTTTATCTTCTACACGAAACAATATTTTTGGCGTAGACTCAAGACCATTTTTGAGTATTGGGTCTAATTTAGATGCTACGTCTTTGATATCTGATGTATTAATTGTAAGTTTTTTGAGTTCATTCATACAAAAATATAAGTAATTAAAAAATGAAAATTATTATTATCAATAAAAAATTTTTTACATTGCTTTTTATTCAAAAAAATTCTTATCAAATACAAATGCTAATTAATGAAGATTATATAAACCGAAGAGTTGATAAATATCTAAGAGATGAAGTTGGGTATTTGCAGAGCAAGATTTGCGTATTAGCAAAGCAGAAAAAAATTTTAGTCAATGGAAATCCACAGAATTTTAACTATCGTCTCCAAAAAGGGGACAAAATAGATGTATTAGACGAATTATTTAAAAGTTATTTAGATAACCACTTCCTTGATAGAAAAAAAATATTAAACAGCAGAAGTGCAAATTATGAAGCTAATGGAAAAAATAGTGATAAAAATCAAAACTTTAAGTGTAAAGATTTTAAACAAAATAAAACAAAAATTTTACAAAATAATCAAAAACTTCCAGTAGAAATGGTTTATAAAATAAAGCAATCCGTTGTTTTTGAAAACGACGATATCGTTGTAATAAATAAACCGTATGGCATTAGCGTTCAAGGTGGAACGGGAGTGAAATATAGTTTAGAAGATTATTTTCATCTTTTAAGTGAAAAAAAACTTCGTATTGTTCATCGTATAGACAAAGACACAAGAGGACTTCTAATACTCGCAAAAAATGTACCAATAGCATCAAAACTTACAGAAATGTTTCGTAAACGTGAAGTTCATAAAAAATATCTAGCAGTTTTATCGGGAATACCTATTAAAAAAAGCGGAACTATAAAGACATATATAGTTTTATCAAATAAAGACAATATTGCAAAAAATGCACATTCCTCAGAAGAAAGAATGAATGGAAAAGAAGCAATTACTAAATATAAAGTATTGAAAACAAATGACAATAACAACACGTCATTAGTTGAGTTTTTTCCGATCACTGGAAGAAAGCATCAAATCCGTTTGCATTCCCAGTATATTAAATGTCCGATAGTTGGGGATGAAAAATATGGTTTTGAAAAAACAAAAAACAAAAAATTACAGCTTTTTGCTGTTGAAATAGACGCAAGTCCAATTATAAAAATTAAACTCGAAGAAAAAGATTTAAAAAAAATGATTGATTTTGACTTATAATGATGTTTATATATTTTTTGTACTTCCGCTTATTATATAGAAAATTTATGTATAATTGTATGGAGGAAGAAAAAAAAATATTGTTGCCAGTTGTAAAAAAGAAAGAAAAAAAAATAGGAAGATATTCAAAAATTAAGCAAAAAGTAAAACAGATAAAATTAAACTATACTCGTTTAGGAGCTGATCCGATAAGAAATATTTTTGCCATAAATTCTCTTGGAGCAACAATAGTTATTTCAACAATTTTGTATATTTATGTTGTTGGTATTTTAAGCTTGTTTTTTCCAGAATCAAATTTTCATTTTTTAAGAGAAATGATGAGGATTTTAGAATGTATATCAATATCAATCGTTTCTTATTTTTTTGGTGGAATTTTTAAAAAAGATAAAACAAAAGAACAATAATTATCTTGAAATGTCTTTGTTACTGCTTTTGACTTCCTCCATTTCATCGCCATCGTTTGCTTCTTTTAATAAGAAGACAATATTTTGTAATTTTGCAATATACATATTTTTTATAATTGCATCATTGTATTTATTTACATCTTTTCCAAGAATATATATTATTGCATCTCGGTATTTGTAAAAATCGAAATTGCTTTCTTTTACAACTTTAATTTCCTTTTCAATCTTTTCTGCAAAAGACTCAATCTTGCTGTTATCTGATAAAAAATCAAATGTTCGCCACTTTTTTACAGGAGATTTAATAAGTTTATATATGCGTTTGTATATATTTGCTCGAAAGTTTGATAATACATTTATTACCTCTTTTGTCTCTTTGAGTGCTAAATTATTTGGAGCATAATTATGTTTTTTATTTGTTAACTTTTGTGTATCGTGAATATAATTTATCGTCATTTACATAATTTTATCATTTTTTTAAAAAAATGCAAAAATTAAATTTAAAAATTTTTTGTTTATAAACTCATAAAAACAAAGAGTTGAAAATTAAAATTTATAGCGTATACATCATGTTATGATAGAAACAAAAAAAAAAACAACAGTCAAGTAATTGAAACACGCTTTATGTTTCAAGATGAAAATTGCAATTCAATTAATCCAGAGGTTTTAATAGCATATGAGCAATACTTGGTTGAGTATTGTAAATATCATAAATGTGAATTAAAGTTTTTGCCAAGTAGGCCAGGTAGTTTTATAGTGAATTTTATTATTTCCGCTGCAACTAATATTGCTAGAGGATTTTTTCAAGAAGCCGGCGAAGATACTTACAAAATAAGTAAAAGTTTTTTTAAGGCACAAACGAATTTTTTTCAAAAATCAAAAGAAGATATAACATTAAAAGAAATTGAATTAAAAGATAAAAATAATGATGAATCTATATGTAAAATAGAAAAAAAAGATTTTGATAAGTACATAATAAAAAAGAACGATAGTGAAGGAGCTGAAAACATTAAAGTACATTTAGATAAAGCTTTATCAGTGCAATACGTAAAAATTAAAGTTGATAAAACAGAAAATATTAATGCTATTAAAAAAGCAGACAAAGAAGAAAATAAATACGACAATATAAAGTTATTGGTTTCTTGCGAGAAAAAAATGACAGTTAAAGAAATTAAAGAATACATTGACCATACCAGTATATCAAATTTAATAAAAAAAATTGAAGAAAATATTGCTAAAAGTAAAAACGATAAAAAAGAAAACAACAACAAAGATTACAAAAATCTATTTGAAAATACTAACAATTAGGTTTAGCATACATTCTCCTTTCGTGTTCAGCACGTCTTTCCTTGCTCCAAGAAGATATTTTTGTTAAATAACCTATAATTCTTGTTGCATAATCAATGTTTTTTGAATGACATTTTGAACATTCTGTTAATGTATGTTTGTCTATATATCCACATTCGTTACAGCATGTTACTTTTACATTAAAACAAAAATACTCACAACCTTCTTTGGCGGCAACTTTTAGTAATTTTTTAAATCCTTCTTGTGTTGGATATTCTGCTAAATTACAGTGATAAGCGGAACCACCATCAAGATATTTCATAAATCTTTTTCCATGCATTTGGAATTTATCTAAAATAGAAATTTCATCATCTTCAACTTTATATAAATATGAGTTATAACAATCGCGTGGAACTTTTAAACCATCTGCTTTATCCCAGTTTGCATTTTTAACGCCAAGATTTTCAGCTGGAACAAATTCAGTATTAAATTTATATCCAGTTTCTTGCTTTGCTTTCACGTTTTCGTCACTTATTGTTTTAAGTATGTTTTCAACAAAAGACATATAATCTTCGTTTAGGCTAATTTCTAAACCTTTGCTTTCTGCAGCTTCAACTAAACCATTTATACCTATTGTTAAAAATTGTTTATTCATTGTTATATAACCTGCATCATATACAGGCAATAAACCAGCTTGCAAATATCCTTCCATTAATTTACGAGTTGCTATTTGGTATTTGTGTATTTTTTGAACCATTTCACGAATATCAAGATTTTTTTGTATAGCACGATTTAGATTTATTGTTATGACATTTAAAGAACCAGTTGTTACACCACCAGCACCTAACGTATAACTAAATTCTTTTATCTGATCGCTAACATCATTTTTTAATCTACAACAAGAAGATAATGCATAAGCATTATCACTCATGAATGTAAAAAAACCATTTCCTTCTGAATATTCTTCCGTTATAAAGTCTTCAAAATCTTTATCTACTAATTCACCATCTTTTGTTAAACAAGCAGCTGTAATAACTGGATATGTTAATAAAGCAGTCGTTCTTTCTTTGTTAAACCATTTCATGAAATATTTTTGTAATTTAGCTAAACTTTCGTAATTTGGTTTTGTTCCATCAGGAAAGCAAAATTCAGAAAACATTCCATTGAAGTAAGATTTATCATAAATAGATATGTTCCAAAATATAGATTGATACCCTCTTGAAACAGATGGTTGATTTATTGTGTATACAACGTGTTGTAAATGTGAATTTATATCTGTTGAATTTGTTTCAAGGTAGTTTTCTCCGTATGTTTTTTTTGCAAAATAGTCAAAATAAATCAAAAATTCTGCCGTAGCAACAGCACCAGCAAACTGACTTGAAACTGCAAGCATTAAGTTTATAAAACCTCCACAAAAACTTGCTAAATGTTTTGGAGCAACAGAACCCCCACCAAGTGATTTTAAACCATCTAATAAAAATGGATACATAGTTATGCTAACGCAATAAGGCTTCAAACTTGTTTCGTCGTGCACATAAATTTCATGATCTTCTATTTGTCTAATATATTCCTTTGCTAATTCATTTCCATATAATTCTCTTATTTTATCGCTTATTAAAGCTCTGTTAATTTGTATATTTATATCTTTATGTATTTCATACTCCATTGTATGAATATTTTTATTTGTTATATTTGCGTTTGCATCCATTTGTGAGCCATCTGCTGCATTATTGTTCTTATTTGCATAATTGCGAATAAATGCCTTTTTTAGCTCAATTTGTTCTGCTGTCAACGTAGTAAAATAAGTATTTTTTTTTCCATTTGTTTCCATATAAATTAGTAAATAAAAAACGAAAACCGACGTTTTAAAAAGATTCAAAACCGATCGAGCAAATAATAACGGTCGATGACGAATACTTATAAAAGTAAAAATCGGGTTATATTTATAAATTTTGTTTTTTTAATTGTCAAACAAAAAAAGAAATGCCTATTTTAGGCACTTTGTTTATTTTTAATAGCTATTTTAGAGAAAAAAAAGCAATTTAAATTTATAAAAATAATAGTTTTAATGTTGAGTTTAAACAAAAAAGTACTATAATCCTACGAGTTGTATATGATTTTTAAAAAAATATTTTTTAGAAAATTATTTCTTTCAAGAAGCGTTAATTATATCAGTATTGCGCCAATTTATGATTAATGCATTTAGTGTTATAGCATCAATGTGTGTATTTGATGCTATATTTTTAGTAGCTTATTTTGTACGCAAAAAAACAAAAAAATGGTTTTCGTCAGAAGAAGGTAATAAGCAAAAAGTTCAAAATATAAATCTAGATAATTCACCTGACAAAAACGTCGAAACAACTTATGAAAAAAATAAAGCAAAAAATGAACAAAATAACTTACAAGAAAAAAAACAAGAACAAACAGATGGTATAGGCGGACAACAAGATAATAAATTAATCGGTCTTGATGAATATAACAAACAAGATGGGCAGAGTAAACAAGAAAAAAACTCGCAAAATGTAAGTCCACAGGAAGAAAATGTCACTTCGGATGATGTAAACCAAAACAGCATTCCCGAGGAGGAAAATGATGATAATAAAAAAACTGATGATGTTGGAGAAGAAATTTTAAATTTAAAAAATGCAAATGCTAGCGATAAAGAAATAACCGCATAAAATTATAAAGATAATTTTTATTGCAAATAAATTTTATATAATTAGATAGAATTCGATTTTTCAATGATTATTAGAAAGAGTTCTTTATTTTTGTTGATTTTATTCGCTACAATATCTTGTAGCAGGGATAATTGTGATAGTTCAAAAGATTTAGAGTGCACAAATTTTGATATTTCGTCTGAAAATAAACCAATTGTGCTTCCTGTTTATATGGATTATCAAGCAACAACGCCAATAGATCCGCGTGTTTTGCAAGAAATGAACTACGTTGAGAGCAATGTATACGGTAACCCGAATTCAATTCATAAATTAGGGAAGGAGGCAATGAAGATGGTCGAAAAATCAAGAACACAAGTTGCTAATGTTATTGGAGCAAGAACGGATGAAATTATTTTCACAAGTGGTGCAACAGAAAGTAATAACTTAGCGCTAAAAGGTTTTGTTGAAACATATGCAAAAAAAACAGGTCGTAGACATATCATAACGTCAATGACGGAGCATGCTTGTATACAAGAAACATGTAAAAAACTCGAAAGCAATAGCGATATAGATATAACTTATTTATGTCCAAAGAGTAATGGTTTAATTGATTTAAAAGAACTAGAAGAAGCGATTACTCCGAATACTCTGATGATTTCTATCATGGGTGTAAATAATGAAATTGGTGTTATACAAGATCTTGAAGCTATTGGAAAAATAGCAAAAAAACATGGTGTTTTTTTTCACACAGATTGTGCACAAGCATTTGGAAAAATACCATTAAATGTAGATAGAATGCACATTGATATGATGTCGATATCTGGACATAAAATTTATGGGCCAAAGGGCATTGGAGCTTTATATATAAGACAACATAGTGGTGGGGCTGGTTTAATAAACGGAAAATCAGAAAAAATAAAATTAAATCCTCAGATAAATGGCGGAGGACAAGAGCATGGTATTCGTAGCGGAACGTTAGCTGTTCCTTTGATTGTAGGGTTTGGCAAAGCGAGTGAGCTTATGAAAATAGATTATAAAAAAGATGAAAAACATATTAAAAGATTAAGTGAAAAATTAAAAGCAGGATTAAGAGAAATTAGTGGTTCTAGATTAAACGGGGATGAAAAAAATAGATATGCAGGTAATCTGAATTTTAGTTTTGAAGGCGTTGACTCGTTAAATTTGGTTCAAAATCTTGGCGACAAACTGGCATTATCTACAGGATCTGCGTGCGGTGCTTCTCATTTTAACGAAGCTGTTGGCAGTTATGTAATTAAAGCGCTTGGTATTAACACTGCAAAAATTGGAGGCGCTGTTCGTATTGGTATTGGTAGATTTACGACGGACAGGGAAGTAGATTATGCCATTAAGATTATAAAAGACGAAGTTGAAAGGGAGAGAAAAGAAAAACGTTAGCAATATTTTGTAAGTAATTATCTTCATTTATTTTGTTTTGTCTTGCAAATTATTTTTGATATTTGTTATATACAATATATTGTTTATGTCAAACTTGATTCCATATGTTATAGAAAAGAGTTCACGAGGTGAAAGATCTTATGATATATATTCACGATTGCTTAAAGATAGAATTATTTTTCTTTCAACTCAATTTGAAGACAGCATGGCTTCATTGATAGTAGCTCAATTATTATTTTTAGAAAGCGAAAATCCTGATAAAGACATTTATCTTTATATAAATTCTCCTGGTGGAGTTGTAACTTCCGCAATGTCCATTTACGATACTATGCAATTTATTAAACCAGATGTTGTTACTATTTGTTTGGGACAAGCATGTTCTGCTGGTTCATTAATTTTAATGGCTGGAGCAAAAAATAAAAGATTTATTTTACCAAATGCACGTGTTATGATACACCAACCATCCGGTGGTTTTCAAGGACAGGTAACTGATATTGAAATTCATGCTCGTGAAATGCAGGAGACGAAAAAGCGTTTGAATGAAATTTACGCAAAACATACTGGCAACAGTATTGATGTAATAAAAGAAAACATGGAGCGAGATAATTTTATGTCCGCTGAACAAGCAAAGAATTTTCATTTAGTTGATCATGTTGTGGCAAGTAGAGAAGATATCGCCCAATATCTTCCAAAACAAGAAAATGATGATGACGAGAACGTTGAGTGATATAAATAGACAACTAAATACAATTTCTTTTAAATTTTTATGCTACTATTTCTTTCTTGGTTGGCTTGTTCCGTGTTTTTTGGTTCAAGTTATATATGTGCTAACTTTTTGACAAGATATTCTGTACCACTAGAGTATGCTATTTTTTATCGAATGATTGTTTCTGTAATAATATTAACGGTTATTATATTTATAAGACGTGATAGATTTTTTATAAAAAAAAATGAACTATTACCATCTATTTTAGTATCTATGAGCCAACTGAATGTTTGGCTTGGAACTTATGGTGCAAAATATTTAATTTCAGGACTTGTACCATGTGTTGCACTTTTACAGATATTTGTAGCAGAAATGTTGTCTTCATTGATCGAAAAACGAAAAATGAGAAATAATATAATTATTAGTGGATTTCTTGGTTTGATAGGGATAATAATGCTTTGTAATCAACAATTACTTGATGCAAAAGAAACAAATGTAAAAAATACACTCATAGGAATTTTTTTCTCTTTTACATCAACTTTTGCCGCTGCTGGTGGTAATATAATATATGAAAAGAGTAAAAAGACATTATTGCAAATGCCACGTTCGACGTTTATGTTTTATAATTGTTTTTTTGCTGGAATGTTTTTATTGTTACTTGGTGTAATTATTAATCCAAATGATTTTGTTTTCGATGTTTCTACGATTGATATTAAATATTCTTTAATGATTTTGTGGTTGTCTTTAACGTCAACTATTATTGCTTTATTTGCGCTGTATTATATAATAGAAAAACAAGGAGCAGTAAAAGCTACTTATATGAATTTTATTTTGCCAATTGTATCAATGGTAATTAGCACTGTTGTTGAAGGATTTGTTTGGAATGTCACTGCTGTTTTTGGCATGATTATTTTGTTATATAGTGTTTGGCTCGGTATGGTAAAAACACAGAAGAGAAAATGATTTAAATTTAATGTTATTTAATGCTATGAAAAAAAAGATATACGTAAAGGTTCGCCCAAATTCAAAAAAAAATGAAATAAAAAAAACAGACAATGGTTATAAAATTTCTGTAACATCTGCTCCAGAAAATAATAAAGCAAATCAAGCAGTAATAGATTTGTTAGCAAGTTTTTTTAAAATTTGTAAAACAAAGATAAAAACTGTTAAAGGTTTTTCTTGTAGAGAGAAAATCATAGAAATTGATTATATATTTCTACTTATTTTGGCCGAAAAATATTTTATCATCAATTCTTAAATCAATATATTTAATACTTTGTGGATCGCTTGACAACATATATTCTGTATCTAATTTATTGAATTGTTGAATAGCTTTTTCAAAATTTTGTCGCGGTAGTTTTATTGTTAAATTATTTTTTAGCGTTATATCGAAGCGGCCACTTGAGTAAAAATTAATATACGCTGTTTTATTCAACAATGAATATTTTTTTAATATTTTATGAACTTTTTGTATATCTTTTGCGCTAATTTTGCCATAAACTTTTAAAATATTATCGTTATTTATTATATTATGATATGGCAAAAGTTTATTATCTATTGATATAATGCTTTTTCTGCATTTATCATTTGTTCCGGCCACGCAATCTTCATAAAATATACCAATAATTTGTTTTTCTTTTAAATAAACAACTAATTCTTCATTTGACAATTTTTTTTGTACATATATATTTTCAATTAAGGAATTTGTTTCTATTATTGCTTCGACAACTTTTTGCATTCTGTTTCTATCTATTTTTTTATTAGAAAATTTCTTTTTTATATCGTCTATCTCGCCATCAGTCAATAATGAATTTTTGCTTGGTTCTACGCGAACGTTACTTATCTTTACGGCAAATAATTGATCAAAAGCATATTCTATTACGCTAAAAACTTTTCCAGAAGCATATATGATTTTATCTTTTTGATGATAAGAAATACATAAGATAAATATAAAAATAAAAAAAATAAAAAACATTATAAAACGACGAATGTGTTGACGCAGTTTTCTTTTAAAAATAATAAAGTTAACAACTTCAGAGTTTGTAGAAATATTAACCACTCTATTCATATAGATTTAAGCTTCGTATCTTGCACTTTTTAATAAAAAATCAATTAATTGTTCATAAGATATACCGGCGTTCATTGCGATTTCTGGGACTATCGATAAAGCTGTAAGTCCAGGATGAGTATTAACTTCAAGAGCATATATTTCTTTGTCTTCTGTTAATATGAATTCACTGCGAGAAATACAATTTAAATTAAGCGTATCATGTATGTTTTTGGCATATGAAAGTAATTTATCTTTAATATAGTCTGGTTCATCAAGTTGTTTATGAATAGCTCCATTTTCCGAATATTTTGCTTTGTAATCATAAAATTTACTTTTTGATGAATTTGGAACTACTTCTAATATTCCGATGGCTTTATTGTTTACCACAGCAACCTGAATTTCTTTTCCGTTTATTTTTTTTTGTATTAAAAAATCATTACTTGCTGTTGTAAATTCTATTTTTTCAAAGGAAAATTTATCTATATCTTGAACCAAAAATGTGTCTCGCGATGAACCATCACGAGCGGGTTTTATGAAAATTTCTTTGCAGTTTGAAATTTTACTATTTTTAAACATTTCCTTCCATGTTCCATCGTAAAGATTTTGTTTTTGAACAACAAAACCAGGTATAGTTTTAATATTAAGATTGTCGAATAAAAAATTACATGCAATTTTATTCATCCCAAGCGAACTGCCAAAAACACCACTGTGAGTATATGGTATTTGCATTATGTTAAGCAAGCCTTGAAGACAGCCATCTTCACCAAATTGCCCATGCATTGCATTAAATATAACATCTACGCTTGCATCTTGAATTAATATTGAGATTTTTTTACAAAACTCAATATTTATAACTTCATGACCTAATTTTTTTAAGGTACTTCGGACTAGTTCCGCGCTCAATGTTGAAATATTTCCTTCACTCGTGTTGCCACCAAAAACCAAGCCAACCCGCATGAATTTATATTCATACTTATTGAAATAAAAATCAAATTTTATTTTTTCACACCTTCTATATCTTTTCGAACATCAATTCTTTTGTTCAAAATGTTCATACTTGGTTTGTCATAACTTAAATTTTCACTAAGAAGACTATTCAAAATAATATTACATAATCTTTCAACATCGGTATCTATTGCTTCTTGTACTGATTTAGCAAAATTACTATCTTCAAGAGCAGTCGCAAGTGGTTCAATATTACTATCATCTTCAAGAATTTTAACAGCAAATGTTTTTGCTATGAATTCTTTTGTATCCTGTTTCATAAGGTGTTTTGTAGCACGAAATTGTTTTACGGCATTTGTAAAATCGTTATTACTAATAAAATTAACAACATTTAATGCTTCCACAGTTATTACATTTGTTTGTTTGTTGCTTAAAATATTATTTTGCACTTTTTTGTCAAGTTCGTTCAATCGACGTTCTATGTTGCTTGTTTTTTTCTCTGTTTTTTTAAAATTCTCGTTTGTTTTATTGATTTCTAATTCAACGTTTTTCTGTTCGTCGTCTATTTCTAATATTTTTTTATTATTATTTTTACTTTGTTCTTGTACTGCTATAATTTTACTTTCTTGTTCTTTAAAATTTTGTTGAGCAATTTGTTCTGTTTCGTCTTGTCTATTTATAACGTGTTCAAGATCTTTACCGTGTTTTAGTTGTCTTACATTAACACCGTTAGCAACTTGTTCTATTTTATTCACATTGCTTTCTACTTTATTAATTTCATCGCTCATGCTTTTTTGTTTGTTGTCTGATATTTCTCCATGTTGAGCCTGAGCACTGCACCAATGTGCAATTACGAAAAAAAACAGAACAACTGCCAAAACTGCTTCTAAACAAATAAACACTTTTGTTGATATATTTGCAGTCTCAAAACTATTCAAAATAGCCTCCATAGCCGTGAATACATAAAATTATATATAATTTTTTTTATAAGTAAAATTTTTTTGTAAAAATTATTAATACTTCCACCGAGAAACGTTTATGTTAAAAAAAACAACAAAATTATTATGCCTTTGAAAATCATTCATCATAAAGAAAAAATGATGAAAAAAAATAAAGACAACTCATTGAAAGAGAGTTTGGTAAAGATGCTAGTTTTTTGCAAAAATATAGTCAATATTTTAAATGATATAATTTCAAAAGAAAATTTTGCCATGGATTTATTCAATAAAATTGAGAGCGATTATTGTAATCAAAAAGATAAAAACAAAAAAGACAAAAATATTATAAACTTATTTCATTTTATCGCAGGAGACAAATTAACTCCTTTGGATGTTTTATTAAAAATAACATCTATCATGCAAAAGGTTAATATTTTAGCAAACAATTTTGGTGTTTCTTTGCTTGAAAACGATAACGAAAGTGAAGATATTTTAACAGACGAAGACATTGATATCATGGTACAGATGGTTAAAGATTTTGGTGAAAAGCAACTGCGAGAAGATGTAAAAGAATGTAGAGAAAAAATTATTAATCAGAAAGAAGTTAGTAAAAATAAAGAAAACGACATAGATGTTTACGATGTGTACTACAATAACTTAGCAAACAATTAAGAGTTATAATAACTGCTGTTTTTGTATTTTTTGATTAAAAATTTCACCAAGACGCCAACTATTCCAACAATTGGTAATGCAAGAATTATACCAATGAAACCAAAAAGTGGAACAGATGCAAGTACACCGAATATTATGAATAATGGATGAACACCTAATTTATTACCTACTATTTTTGGGGTAATAAAGCTACAATCAATAATTTGCATTATTAGAAGTAAAATTATAGTAATTAGCATTTGTTTAAAGTTATAAAACTGATTGTATACAGAAAACAGAGTGATTATTGTCGCAGAATAAAAACCGATGTATGGTACAAACGATGAAAAACCGATTAATACTCCAAATACAATGAAGTGTTCCAATCCAATAAAAAACAATATTGTGGAGTAACAAACAGATAATATAACTGCTGTTATGGTTTGTCCTTCAATGTATTTAAAAACACTTTCATGTATGTTTGTAAAAAGTTCCGTTATCTCTTTTTCAATTTTTTTTGGTAGCAATGAACGTATTTTTTCATATATTAGATTATGATCTTTCAACATCATAAATGTTGTAATTGGTGCTAAAACAAACAAGAAAATTATATTTACAATGTTTGCTCCATAATTAATTGCGCTGGCAACTATGTACGAAATATGCTTAGATATTAAATCATACATCTGATTAATAATTGAATTAAATTCAATATTTATATCAAATTTATTTAGTATTTTTTCAATAAAAATAGAGGCAGTTGTTAGTAGATCTTTATTATTTGTTATACTAACAACAGAACGAGATGTCTTTGTTATGCTTATACTGCATAATGCATATAAGCATGAGATTATAAAAAAGTAAAATAATAATGTGATTATTCCTGATGTTAAAGATTTTGGAAAGTGAAATTTTTTTTCACATTTTTCAACAAAACTTCCAAACAGAGTTGTTGCAAAAATTGCTATATAGAATGGCAATAAAACGTGATTTATTTTATAAAAGATAAATAAAAATATAAACAGTATAGCAATCCAAAATATATAATTTTTTCTATTAAATCTATCAACAACCGATGCCGTTTTTTTTTTAAAGTTTTTTTTGTTATAAAAGTTGACCATAGTTTTAAAATTTATATTCTTTTATAGCTTTATAAACTTTTCCAGATAGTACCATTATAATAGGAACGTTTATCAGTAATATAAACATTAATATTAAATCAACAACATCCATTACGAAGAAAAAGTCATTGATAATTCCACCAATAAATGCAAATGTAAAAAACAAAATAGTCATCATATGTGCAAATTGTTTTTTGTTAAGAATGTATTGAGAACATTTTACAATATAATTAGACCAACCAATCATAACATTTGCTGTAAACATTGGTATTATAGCAACCACAACGTATGAAAATAACCAATATGTACTACCAAAAGCATATGACAGAGCTGACACACCGTCTTTCATTATTTCTGCATCATTATAAGTTCCGGTTGTTGTTAGAACAAGAGCGGTAGAAAGACATACAATCAAACCAGTTATTAATGGCGTCATCATTGATCTTAAAGCTTCCTTGAAACTATCTTTTTCAGGCGAGAGTGCGTGGACTATTCCTGATGTTCCAAGTCCTGTTTCGTGTGATAAACAACATTTTCTTGCGCATAAGCAGAAAGATCCTATAATTCCGCCAGATATACTTCTAGGATGCATTGCATCATTAAATATCAATGTAAAAACAGACCCAAGACTTTTGTAATTAAAAGCAACAACAATAATGCTTATTAATACATAAGTAATAGATAACACAGGCAAAGCTATGCTCATAAAGTTTACAACGCGTTTTGTTCCTCCGAAAATTATCCATAATGCTATTATTGTTAGAGCAATTGTTAACAACAATCTTTGGTTGTTAAAAAATGAAAAATTCTTTTCAAGAACAACAACTGCTTGATTCATCTCATACATAGAAACACCAATTGTTCCAGCTATTGCTAACATAATTGCATACAATAAAGCTAAAACTTCACCTGTTTTTTTAAAACCGATATCAGAAAGTCCTTTTTTTATATAGTCAAAAGGCCCACCTATTGTTGACAAATCAACTTTTGCAGAACGATATGAATGAGACAAATATACTTCTGCAAATCGGAACGGCATGCATAAAAAAGCTATTATTGGTAACCAGAAAATTGTACCAATACCACCGACTGCGACCATAAAGACAATACCAGCCGTTGCGTTCATGCCAGTACAACTAGCAATTGATGTTAAAAGTGTTTTTATAGGAGAAGTTGTTGCACTACTATCTTTACTAAATGTGTATTTCAACATTTTGCCAAAATGTGTGAATTGTATAAATCTTAGACGAAACATCAAATATGTATATCCGATTAACAATACAGCAATTGAAAGGGGCAAATTTATTGTACCACCAAGGCCAAAAATTTCAAACACATTGTAAAAAACGATGTTCAATAGAAAATTAACTACTCCGATCATACCAGTATGACGTAAGAATAATTGAATTAAAATTAAAAGTCAATGACATATTTGTTGTTTTTTTTGCTATTTTTGCTTTATATTTTAAACGCTGTTCGGTTTATTATTTTTGACTTGACATTTAAAATGAATGATAGTCGAAGTATAAATGTATTTATGCCTGGGTTAAATTCTGAAATTTTGTCGATTATCGACGCATTGTCAGTTGAAAAGAGTATTTCTAAAAATGTAATTGTTAGTGCAATTGAAGATGCTTTTACAAAAATAGCAACAAATTATTATGGCAATACAGAAGTGGTATCTAAAATGGATTTGAAGAGTGGCGAAATATCTTTTTTTCAAAAAAAAATAGTAAAACCAAAAGCAAATACAAGCTTTGAAATATCTATAATTGAAGCAAAGAAGTTTGATCCAAAAGCAGAAGAAGATAGTGTTGTCTTTGTGTCATTACCTCAATTACCACTACAACATTTACCAGCTCAAATGATGAGGAATAGCATTATTGATAAAATTCATTCTGCTGAAAAACAGCTTGAATACGATGAATACAAGAAGCGCGAAGGTGAAATTGTTACTGGAATTGTAAAAAAAACATCAAATATTAGCACAATAGTTAGCTTAGGTGGCAGGACTGAAGCAATTTTATTTCGTGAAGGTTTGATAAAAACAGATAACTATAAGTCTGGCGATAAAATAAAGGCATATATAAAAGAAGTCAAAAGAAGCGATCGTGATTGTCAAATTATTTTATCAAGAACTGATAATAATTTTTTGGCAATGCTTATAGCGGAGAGTGTGGTTGAGGTTCAAGACGGAATGATTGACATTAAAGCAATTTCACGTTCATGTGGTTTTAAGGCAAAAGTTGCGGTTACATCTGGCGATAGCAGACTTGATGCTGTTGGTGCTTGTATAGGAGCAAGAGGTTCAAGAATTAAGCCAATTGTAGATGAATTGAGAGGCGAAAAGGTAGATATTATTTATTATGATCGTGATATTGTGAATTTTGCAAAAAACGCAATAATACCGGCAAAGGCAGTAGATGGAGTTTATAACGAAAGCGAAAATTCAGTAGAACTTACTATACCAGATGACCAGTTAAAATTGGCAATAGGTAAAGCAGGTATTAATGTTCGTCTTGCATCTCAAGTTGTTGGTTGTAATATTTCTGTTATAGCAGAAAGTGAAAAGAAGAAGGCAAATCAAGAAAAATTTACTTCGGATATTGAAAACATGAGTTCTGCTTTAGGAATAGAAACTGCTGTTGCTCAGTTTTTGGTTTCTTCAAATATACGTACTCCTTATGATTTAGTTGATGTTGGATTGGAAAAATTAGTTAAGAGTGGTGTTTTTGATGAAGAAGTTGCAAATGAATTAATTAATAGAGCTAATTTATATATTGAACAAAAGCAAACAGAATTGTTAAACGAATTAAAAAAGCTCGATGTTGATCTTGATATACTTAAACTAGAGGGCATGACTTTAGAGATAGCGGTATTACTTGCTCAACAAGGCATTAAAACAGTTAAAGATGTTGCTGATTTGTCTTTTGATGAGTTTTGTGAAGCAACAGGGCAACAATTAAGTGTGTTTTCTGATATTATAATGGAAGCAAGGAAAATTTCTTATAATATTGATAAATAAATATTAATATGGTTGATAAAAAAAAAGCTGATATAGTTGAAACGGATGCTGAAATACTGGAAGTTTTACCAAATGGTATTTGCAAAGTTAAACTTGAGAATGGGAACGTTATTACTGCGTATTTAAAGGGTATTTTTAAAGAAAAAAAGATTAAAGTTTATCCAAAAGATAAAGTTAAAGTTGAATTGTCAATTTACGATACATCTATGGAAAAAGGAAGAATTTCTTTTAAATATCGAAACGAGCAATTTGGAGATCGCGATCCAAATGCAAAACGTAGCGTAAGTTCACGCAAAATCAGAAATAGAAGACATTAATTTTGTTAATTTTTTATGTCGTTAAAATGTGGAATTGTTGGTTTGCCAAATGTTGGAAAGTCGACTTTATTCAATGCAATCACTAATGCATCGCTTGCTCAAGTTGCAAATTATCCATTTTGCACGATAGAACCAAATGTTGGTAAAGTTGACGTTCCGGATGAAAGACTAGAAAAGCTTGGAAAGTTAGTAAATACTCAAAAGCTAGTATATAATCAAATAGAAATAGTTGATATTGCTGGACTTGTTGCTGGTGCAAGTAAAGGTGAAGGCCTTGGTAATAAGTTTTTAGCAAATATTCGTGAATGTAATTTAATTATTCACGTTCTTAGATGTTTTGACGACGAGAATATTGTTCATGTAAATGGCAATGTTGATCCTGTTTTTGATATAAAAACAATTGAAACTGAATTACAACTTGCCGACATTGCAACGTTAGAAAAAATTATTTCTAATAATGAAAAAAAAGCAAAAGGTCAAGACGAAGAAGCGATATTACAATTACAGATAGCGCAGAAGATATTAAATGTTATTAATGACGGCAAAATGGCAAGCGAAACAGAGCTTGAAGAAAACGAGCAAAGTGTCGCAAAACAGTTTTGTTTGTTAACAGCAAAAAACACTATTTATGTTGCAAACACAAACGAACAGGGTTTGTTTGGTAATGAGCATATAAAAGCTTTAGGTGATTTTTTAGTTCAAAGAAGTTCTGTTCCTATTGTTATTTGTGCTTCTATTGAATCTGAGATATCTACGTTTTCAAAAACAGAAAAAATTGAATATTTAAACAGTATAAATTGCACAGAAAGCGGTCTTGATAAGATTATTAAAGCTGCTTATAAAGCGCTTGGATTGATTACTTTTTTTACAGTTGGTCCAAAAGAAACAAGAGCATGGCAGGTGAAGAATGGGGCCACAGCACCAGAGGCGGCTGGTGAAATACACACAGATTTTCAACGTGGATTTATAAAAGCCGAAACAATTTCTTATGAGGATTATATAAAGTATGAAAATGAAGAAAAAATAAAAGAGGCTGGTAAGCTAAGAACCGAAGGAAAAGATTATATTGTAAAAGATGGAGATATTTTTCATTTTAAATTTAATGTGTAACCATGAAGTATAGATTTTATAATACATATTCCCTGAAAGAAAAATTAATTGAATTATTAAAACCAGAATTAAGACGAAGAAATATCGATGAACGTTTATTGCTTAATTGGAAATATATTTTTAATGACAGTGATTTTGTAGACAAAATGACGCCATATAAAATAATATATAAAAATATAGACGAAAATAGTTTGATTCAGAAAATATTGTATGTATGTACCGAAGATAGTAAATTTGCTACTGAATTTTTGTTTTATAAGCACCAACTTTTAGAAAAATTAAACCAATATTTTGGCAATGAAAAATCATTATTTAAGGATATTAAAATTAAGATTATTAATTAATTTGATATTTTTTTAAAAATTCTATTAAGGTTAAAATATCCATTTGCCGTAGAAAAGAAAATTCTTTCTGCTTTTCCAACTATGTTTCTAAATGGTATAACGCCAAAATCAGGAAAACGACTATCATGTGAATTATCCCGATTATCCCCCATACAGAAGTAATGATTTTCTGGAACAATATATTCTCTTGTATTACCGGCAATTGAATTTATATCACTAATTAACACATTATAACTTTGTTTTCCATTGTCTTCTACATACTCTATTGAGTCAAAATTGTTATGATTATATTCGCTATTATTTTTTAATAAACCAACTTTTTGGTATTTCATTTTTTTGTTATTTACATACACTTGATTGTTTATTATTTGCACTTTGTCGCCAGGAAGACCTATAACGCGTTTAATATAAAAAATATTATTTTTTTCACTAAATTTTGTATGAAAAACAACAACATCTCCGTATTTTGGGGATCGGTTTGATAAAATTCTTTCTTTTATTGGTGCTAAATTAAACGGAAAAGAAAATTTACTATATCCATAATACCATTTATTAACTAAAACTCTATCACCATCTAACAAAAGTGGGTTCATTGAGCCGGATGGTATTTTAAAATTTTCATAGAAAAATGTTTTACAAAATGTAGCTAAAAGAAAAGCATAAATGATTGTAACCGTCCATTCTTTTACAACAATTAAACCCGATGTGTACTTTTCAAGTCCATTTTTTTCTAAAAATGCTTTAAATAATAAATTTTTATCATCTTTTTGCCGATCTTTCTTATCTTTTGAATCCTGTACTTTAACTTTTATTTTACTAAAAATATTCATTTATTTATATCTACAAACCAATTATCTTATTCCGTGAAAAATTGATATTATACTATCGATTGATAGTTTTGAAAAAGATAATCTTAATTCCTTTTTCTCTTGTTTCGAAAGACTTTTATAAACGTTCTTTAAACATTTGCGCATTTTTGAAATTGTTTTTTTTGCATCTTTGTTGTTTTTGAATGCATCTAAATCACTAACTCTAAATTTAATTTTTGTATTGTTTTTTGACATTTCTAAAACTTCTTTCTCGATGCTTTTTACTATTTTTCTATCATTTTCGTTTAAATGATTTCTAACACACTTTTCGTATAAACCAATGAATGTTTTAAGTGTTTTTTTTTCAGCATCATTCATTTCTTTTTTAGACTTACCAATATTTTTAGATTGGTAAAATACTATGTATTTGTCACGCTTGTATTTTGGATTATCAAATATTTTTGTTTTTGAACCAATAAAAACACCAGAAACAAAAACAATAACAGCAGAAATTATAATGGCAATAGATAAGATTATCTTGTCTTTTTTTATCATAAAAATATGATATTAATGTTGTGTAAAAAAAATTATTGTCAATGTTTTAATGTTTGTTTGTGGCACGATTGTTTTTATTAAAAAGACATTATATGAATATAACATCTTGAAAAAGATTTTTTTGATATATATTGTATAGTGATATGTTTTATTGTTTATTATATGAAAATTAAGCCAATTCGTGAATATGTTTTAGTTAGAAGAGTTGAAAGTGAAGAAAAAACCGCAGGTGGATTGATTATTCCAGACACAGCAAAAGAAAAACCAGTTCAAGGTATTGTCGTTGGAGTTGGCGAAGGTAGAATAAATGAAAACGGACAACTTATAAAACCAGTTGTTAAAGAAGGAGATAAAGTTTTATTTACAAAATGGTCTGGAACAGAAGCAAAAGTTAACAACGAGACGATTGTCGTGATGAAAGAAAGCGATATTATTGCTATAATTGAAGATTAAAAATAATGGCTGTAATTATTTCGCGTTTTAAAAAACTGTTTTTCAATCATTAAAACGCGAAGCCGGCTGTAAATTTTACAATACCAAAGTTATTCTTTATTCTCCATTTCGTACCTTCAGTTGGATTATCTCCTCTTTTTGATTTTGAAATTCTTGAGAAATTTGCATCAGTAGAAAGCACGCTATTTGCAAAGCAGTAATCATAATCTAATCTAAAAATAATATGTTGATTTAATAGACCGACTTCAATACCTCCGCCAAAACTATAAAACAGAGATGTTTTGTTTTGATTTTGCGAGGTGCTTGATATATAATTGACATTTTCTGGATTAGTCCATTGTTCAATTATTCTTTCATCAAGATCTTTTATAGAATTTATATGAAGATTGTTAATAATTGAGTTTCTTAAACCACCAATACTTGCTTTTCCGTATAAAGATATAGCGTTAAACAAGGTAAATCCAACTCGTAATGAAGCACCATACATATCTTTTGTTTTTATGCCCATTGTTGCTGGAATGTTTTTAGATTCAGTTCCATCGCCGTCTTGAGCAGCGATATTATAATCATGGGCGCTATTGTAACTAAAATTACTATCATTTAAGTTTAGTTTATTGTAAAATAATTCTGGCGCTAAAAATACAGCAAATTTACTTTTGTTTAAATATATTTTTGTTCCAATTATAAAAACAAAACCACTACCTTTTTTATTAACAGAAAACGATAATGGATTAAAACTTTGATAATCCGGCGTTGCATTTGATGAATGAACGGCATTAATGTTAAAATGATTTGATAATGTTATAGAATAACCAGCAAGAGCATATACGTAAATACGGTCCGGAGTTGTTTTGAATAAATTATCTAATATTGAGTTTCTTTTTTTATTTCTATTTCTGTATTCTTTTAATCTGTCGTTGACATCGTTAACAGGTTTTACTGTTATTTCTGGTATTTGTTTTTTTTTAACTTTCTGTTCAACATATTGTGGTGTTTTATTTTTCCTTCTAACAATGATTGTGTTGTAAATTGTTCTTGCTTTATTGTTTTGTGCGTTTGTGTGGTTATTGTCATTAATTTTTATGTTATCGTTTTCATAAACGCCAGCATATGTATTTGTTTTTTCATAATCTTCTGTGTAATAACTATTTATGGCAATGGCTGTGTTTTTTGAAAAAAAGAAAAAAACAGCAAGAAATAAACAAAATTTTTTTAACAAAAAACTAACTTTCATATATGCAATCATTTGGTGGAGACAGAGGGATTCGAACCCTCGACCTCCTGCTTGCAAAGCAGGCGTTCTAACCAACTGAACTATGTCCCCAAAACAACTTAAGTGTTTAACAAGTATTTTAAAATGCAAGATAAAATGCGTTTAAATATTAAATATTTGTAACAAATTTATACTATGTAATCATGTTTGTGCTTGACAATAAAAAAAATGTTTTCATCTTATTTACTTGAAAAGTAAATGGCTAATTTAAAGTCTTCAAAAAAAGATATTAGGAGAACTGTAAAGAGAAGAAAAGCTAACGCTTCGCAGAAAAGTAAAGTTAGAACATTCTTAAAAAAGGCAAAAGTCGCTTCTTGTAATGCAAAAACATATCAAGAAGGTATGAAGGCAATTGTTGATTATGAGAAAAATGCAATGATTTCTACTAAAAACCATCTTTTTAGCAAAAAATTTGTTGCTCGCTCTGTTAGTTCATTGGTTTTGCGCCTAAAATCAAGATTTCAGAAAAATGAACAAGTTTTTAATATAAATAAGTAGTTAATTGTTTTGATTTGATATTTTATGGGCCCCAGTGGTTTGTTTGTTTCGATTTTTATTTTAATTTTTTTATCTACATTTTTTTCTCTCGCAGAGACTGCTATTATATCTGTTCCAGAGGAAAAAATATTTAAAATGAATCAAGATGGTGTTTTGAAAGCAAAATTTGCAATGAAAATTTTGTCTAACAAAGAAAAGATAATAAGTATTGCATTGCTTTGCGATAATCTTGTAAATATTGCGGCTTCTTCTCTGTCTGCTGTATTTTTTGCCGAAACATTTGGCGAGTTTGATGAGATAGGTATTTTGTTATCGACCATTATAATGACAATTTTAATTTTTGTTTTTGGAGAAGTTTTGCCAAAAATGATAGCTCTGCGTCAACCAACTAAAATTACACTTTTTATATCTCCAATGTTTTTATTACTTTGGAAAGTATTATACCCAATTATTTGGTTTGTTAATTTTGTAACAGAAAGATTTGTTAAAGTTTTAAACATTAAAAACGAAGAAGACTCCGAGAATGCAGATAATTCCATACTTGGTGCAGTTGAAATGTATCATGAAAGAGGAATGCTTGAGAAAAATGAAAAAGAAATGCTTAGTGGTATATTACATCTTGACGAGATAGACATGAAAGATGTTATGACAAACAGGGGCGATGTGTTTGCAATAGATATAAACGAAGATACAAACAACATAATTGAGAAAATGATTAAAACGTCCTTTACGAAAGTCCCATTTTACGATAAATCTATTGATAATATTGTAGGATATATAAGAGTTGTTGATATGATGAAAGAATTACATGAATGCGAAAATGCGGTAATTAGATGTTATAAATCTGAATCATCTTCTTCTTTGGCAGAAAATTTAAAATCTGTATTAAAGGAGCGTCTTAGAAAAATAATGATAAAACCATGGTTTTTACCAGGCGATTCGAGTGTTAGTAAACATTTACAGGAGTTTAAAGATAGAGGAAATACAATAGCTTTTGTTGTTGATGAATTTGGTGGAATAATGGGGATAGCCACGCTTGAAGACGTATTAGAAGAAATTGTTGGAGATATAAATCGCAAACAAAATCTTTTTAAAGTAAAAGATAATACATTTATTGTTCGTGCTGACGTTAGTTTACCAGACGTAAACGAAGTAATAGGTAGTAAATTCGAAAATAGTGAAGTTTCTACAATTGGAGGTTTTTTACTTGATAAAATTGAAAAAATTCCTAAAAAAGGAGAAACTTTTTACATAGATGGTTATAGCTTTAAAATTTTATCTGCAACTAATACTAGTATTGAAATAATGGAAGTTGTAAAAAAAATAAATGATGCAGACGATAAATCGTCTGAAAAATCAAAAACAGATGTTTTGCAAAATAATGATTTATTTGTAAAAAATAATAACGAAGATGATAAGTAATAAAATTTCCATTTTAAAAAAAATAGCAAAAATTTTTATTTTAATGGCGATTATTTGCTATTCTTTATCTGTTTGTGTGGCAAATATTTTTTATTATAAATACAAGAAAGAGGAAATTTTTTTACTTCCAAAAATTAATTTTGGTATTGATATAGTTGGTGGAAATCAAATTACTGTGTCTATTGACGTAGGCGATGTAATTAAAGAATTAAAAAATAATAGCAAAGATTTTATATCAAATTATTGTAAGGAGAAAAAATTTAACTGCGTTATTCAAGATAAAGTTATTAAAGATGGTTTTTTAATAAAAATAATAAAGAACGATGTATCGAAAAATTTAGATGAGAACGCTAAACATCGAAAATTGTTTATTCGAGAGTTAAGAAAAAATATAATCGATACTTATGATGTTGAGGTTGTTAAAAATGACGAAAAAGATTTTATAATTAAAACTTATATTACACCAAAAAATTTTAATAGGGTGTTTGCAGATACAACAGATAAAACAATTGCAGTTTTGAAAAATAGAATAGACGGAGTTGGCGTAAAAGAAATATCCGTTCAACGTTATGGAAATAATAAAATTGTCATTTTGGTTCCTAAGAGTGTTAATATGTCAAGGATTAAAGATATAATAAATAAAACGGCAAAGCTAGATTTCCATTTAATGGATAGCATTCATATTTTTGCACAAAAACCAAAACAAATAATGAAAAATCATGTGTTTTTACAATCTTATAAGCCTATTAATGGTAGAAATATAATATACATGGTTGAGTCAAAGGCAGTTTTAAGTGGAAGCTGTATATCAAATGTACAACCGGTTATTGATGGCATAAGTAATTCAATAAATTTTAGATTAAACTCGGTTGGTGCTAAAAAATTTTCAGAAATTACAAAAAACAATATTGGTCGACTTTTGGCTATTGTGTTTGACGGGAAAGTTTTAATGGCTCCAATGATAAATACACAAATAGCCGGCGGAAGTGGTTCAATAACTGGTAGTTTTTCAAGTCAAGAAGTTCAAGATTTATCTGTATTGCTGAGATCTGGTTCTCTGCCAGCAAAAATATCTATTTCAAGCGAAAGGTTGTTAAATTCCATATTTAATAAGCATATGCTTTCTTCTTTTGCTTGTGCTGCATGTGTTTGTTTGTTATTAGTTATATGTCTAATGATTATGAGATATAGAGAGCTTGGATTTGTTGTTTTTATAACTCTTTTTTTAAATTTTATATTTATAATTACGGTTATTTCTATATTTGATTTTACATTAACATTACCTGGAATTGCCGGGCTTATTTTAATGTTGGGAATGGCTACTGATTCTAATATTTTGATATATGAAAAAATGAAAGAATTAAAAAGGAATGGTATTAATGATGGAAAAACAATAATTAAAAATAGTTTCTCAAAGGCAATTCGAACAATACTGGACGCAAATATTACAACAATAATAGCTGGAATTGCTTTATTTGGATTTGGAGGAAGTTTTATTAAGGGATTTTCTATTACATTGATTTTTGGTATTTTTTGTTCACTTTTTACATCTATAAATATGACAAAAATTATTATTAATGAAATATATAATATAAGAAAAAAGATTAGTATTTAGTTTATTTTATGAGTGATGTAATTAAAGATGTTGAAAAAACAATGTCTGGTGTGGTTGAGCACACAAAACGTGATTTTGCGACTTTGCATGTTGGCGGGGCAAGAGCTGATTTTTTAGATACAGTAAGTGCAGAAGTTTATGGAAGTTTTATGCCGATGAAGCAAATTGCAACAGTTAATGTTGTTGACAATTTTTCATTATTAGTTGTCCCTTTCGATTCAGGAAACGTTAAAGCAATAGTGAAAGCAATACAAGAGGCAAATTTTGGTGTTGGTGTTATTGCAGAAGGAAATTCTGTTAGAGTTACAATGCCTAAAATTACAGAAGATAGACGCAAAGAATATGTAAAAATTTTAAGACAATTTGCTGAAAATGGTAAAACAGCAATTCGTAGTGCTCGTCGTGATGCAAATTATGAGGTTGACAAACTAAAAAAAGATCAAAATCTTTCCGAGGACGAAGTAAGAAGTTTAAAAAAAGAAATTCAAAACAATACAGATCGTTTTTGTGACAAAATAGACGAGATGACGAAAGATAAAGAAAAAGAAATATTAAACATTTGATAGCGATTTTGTTTTTAGAAAATGAAGGATCTTATATTAGGAATTGAGAGCTCTTGTGATGATACTTGTGCTTGTTTGATGTCTTTTACTGATGGTCATATTGAATATAATAAGTCAATTCATCAAGACGAAATTCATTCACAGTATGGAGGTATTGTTCCAAATTTAGCAGCAGGAGAACATCTAAAACATTTTGAAATAATAAAAAAAGATTTAAAACAACATGACTTAATGCGTATCGCTGCCGTTGCTTGTACCATTGGCCCTGGGTTAATAGGAAGTTTAATTGTCGGTACGTCGTTTGCAAAAGGGGTGTCAATGTCCCTAGGTGTTCCATTGATAAGAGTTAATCACCTTGAAGGACATGCTTTAAGCTGTATGATAGAAAATAAAGTTGATTTTCCTTATATTTTATTATTAGTTTCTGGCGGTAATTCTCAAATAATTTTAGCAAAAAAACTAGGTGAATATAGGGTTATCGGAAGATCTTTAGATGATGCTGGCGGCGAAGCGATTGATAAAATTGCTAAAAATCTTGGGATTGATTATCCTGGTGGAGTGAATATGGAGAAAATTGCTTTACTTGCTACAAACGCAAGTGAATTTAAGTTTAAAGACGGATGTATTAATAATTTAACTTTTGATTTTTCATTTTCTGGTTTAAAAACACAGGTTTTATATAAAATTCGTGAGCTTGGTGGCCAAGAAAATATTGATGATAAAACGAGATCAAATCTTGCTTATGCGGCACAGGAAGCTGTGTTTATGACTTTTGAAAAAAAAATAAATCAAATAATGAAAAAAGATCAAGAAATTATAGATTTAATTTCTGAAAATAAAATAAAAAATTTAGTTATTTGTGGTGGTGTAAGCGCTAATAAAAGACTTTCTCAAATAATGATGGAATTATGCAAGAAGAAAAAGTTTAATTTAGTTGTCCCGTCTTTAAAATGGACTACAGACAATGCCGGAATGATAGCAAAGGCCGGATGTATGTACTTTAATGCATGGAAAAAAGAAAAACGTAATTTTAAATACAATCCGCTTGATTTATCGTTTTCGCCGGTTGCAAAATTAGAAATTGGCTGTATCTAAATTTTTTTCTTAAATAAATTTTTACTGTTTTTATTTATTTTGTTGTTAGATATGCTCATTATTTTACCAATTTCCTCAATTACTTGTTCTAGTAATAATTGCCCCATTTTATCACTATTACCACCACCACCTATATCAGCAATAATTTGCATCGTCAGCGTTTTACTTGCTAAACAAAGTTTACCAAATGATGTTTTTTTATACTTAACACGAATTCTATCTGCAACGTAGTCATCTAAAAATGATTGCAAAATTAAAAGAGCTAAAAATAAGGCATTAAGTATAAAAGGTACTATTAAAGAAGCGCCAAACATTATATTAGATATCATACCTTCAATTCCAAACCAAGCAAACATAACACTTAGTGAAAAAAGATTTTCAAGAATGAAGTTTAACAACCCATCTCGTGAGAGGAGTGGTTTATAACTTGATATGTTTTTAAGAGTTTTTAAAATTTTTGTTTTTTGAACGAAAGTAATTTGTTTTTTTGAAATTAAAATATTTAATGTTTTATTTATTCGACGGAGCTTAATTAACGGTATTAATGCTCCAGATACGATAAAAAATGTTGTATAAAAACCAAAAAAAATCCAATATGTTGTCGTTATTCTATAATTACAATCGCCACCAAAAAATTTATATAATGCCGATTCTATTGGAATTATTATAAATACAGCCCAAAAACCAGCTATTATTTCTATATAAAATCGCAATAAAACATCTGCAATAAATGTTAAAAATTTATTCATAATTAATTTCGATCAAATACTTTATAAAATGCAAGTTGTTGAACTTGACTTTTACATAAAAACTTATTCATATATTTCAATATGAAGAGAATTGTTTATTTACTTGTTTTTGTTTTTAGTTGCTTTGTATTAAATAGTTATGTTGTTTTTAGTAAATCAAAAATCAAAAATAAACATTATGTTTTAAGCGATGATTATATACGAAAAATAGATAATTTTATTCATATAAAATCAAGCTGTAAAGCATGTATGGTACCAAGATCTGCAAACGCCGGATGTGTTGTTACAAAAGATGAAAAAATTCTTTTAGTACGAGATAAGTATACAAAAAAACTTGGGTTGCCTGGTGGAATGAGAAAAAAACACGAAATAGCGGCAGCAACAGCTGTACGTGAAACTCTCGAAGAAACTGGATTGATTGTGTATATAGATGATTTTATATCAGAGTTTAAAAATGGTTTTAGATTGTATAAATGTAAGGTTATTGCCGATAAAAAAGAAACAGATGGTGAAATATATGAGTTTAGATACGTCAACAAACGCGAGCTAAAAGACCTTTTAAAAAAAGAGAATCGAAAAGATGTTCGTTTTCCTTACGAACTTGACTTGATTTATAGTAAGTTTGAATCAATCGTAAAATAAAAAATTATTGTCTAAGCATACTAAGTGCGTCATTTAAAATTATACATGCCGAGCTGGAATCGTCGTAGTTTTTAGTTTTTATTATTTTTTTATTATTTGTGTGTTTTGCCAATCTTGTATTAAAAATGGATTTTGTTGCTTTTGTAGAGAATCTTTCGTCAAAAAGCAATATAGCCATATTTTTTTCATTTTCGTTTAGTAAATTTGCAATTTGCAGGATTCTTTTACAATTACAACTCAATGAATCATTTAATTTTTTTGGATAACCGATAATTAAAATATTTGAATTATATTTTTTGCATTCATTTATCAATGCAGTCGCAACATTCTGTATATTAAACCAATTTCCAATTAAAATATTTTTTTTGAATGCAACAAGGCGTCTATCGTCACTTAAGGCAATACCTATTTTTTTTGTTCCATAATCAATGCCAATAATTTTTTTTGAAAATATAAAATTAGATGAAAAAATTTCATCTCGAAAGGAATTAAAATTAAAAAATACAGACATAACGTTGTTAACGTTTTGAAAATTGTTCTTTTTTTCTCGCTTTCTTTAAACCTGCTTTTTTTGGTTCAACTTTACGAGTATCACGTGTTAAAAAACTATTTTTTCTTAATATCTTTGCATTCTCTTCGGAAAATAATGACAAACACCTTGATAATCCAAGTTTAAACGCATCTGCTTGTCCGCTTTTTCCTCCTCCAAATACTTTTGCATCAACTATATAGCCTGATTCTATTTGAAGCAATGTAAATGGCGATAGAACTATACTTTGATGAATTGATTTTGTAAAAAATTTTTTATAATCCAAACCATTGACGATTATTGATAATTTTTCATTTTTTTTATGACACATTACTTTTGCAATAGCTCTTTTTCTATGTCCCGTTGCTCTTGCTATATTATTATTTATTTCACCAATTTTTCCCTCATTTTGTTGTTTTTTTGAGGTATTTATTTTTAAAACAACAGTTGCTTTTTTTTGTTTATCTACAACTTCTAACAATGTATCCTTTTTATTGTGTTCTTGTTTTTCCTCGGTAGTTTTTATTTTTTTCTTATCCTTAACGTTTTTAGTCTTTTTTACTTCTGACTTTAATTTACTAATTGCTGTTTTTTTTGTAACCACAGCTTTAGTCGATGCACTTTCGCTTTTTTTAATTGCTGTTTTTTTTGCAACCTTAGGCTTACTTTTTATTTCTTTGTCTTTTTTAGTAGTCATATATTAATTATATAATAACATTTTTCCTATTTAACTTACAAAACTCAATCAAAGTTGGTGTTTGTGCGATTTGTTTGTGCTCAGAGCCAGAATACAAAAACAAATTTTTGGACACAAGTCTATAATTCATTTTACAACGTCCAAGCATTCTTGAAACAGTTATTCTTAACAAATCAGTTGGTCTTTTTCCATTAAGTATTTCCTTTGCAGTTCTAATTCTAACATTACCGACATAAGCACTATGATCCCTAAATAACTTTTTAGTTTCTTTTTGCCCAGAAAATTTAATTTTATCACAATTTACAACAATTACATTGTCGCCGTCGTTAACATTTGGCGTATAAGAAGGTAAATGTTTGCCAGTTAAACGATGTACTATGTATGCGCTAAGTCTTCCGCAAACAGCATTTGTTGCATCAATGAGTATCCATTTTTTATCTAAATTTTTGTGAGAAACAGACACTGTTTTATTTCTTGTAATCTTGCATTTTACGATACCAAGCTTTTTATTGGCTATCTTATTGCTACCTAAATTTTTTTGAACTTCTTTTTTCGAAAGATTTTTTTTTGCCATATAATACTATTTTTTTCTTAATTTAAGAGCAGACACGACCTTGTCATATTCTGCTATATCTTTACGTTTCAGATATTTCATAAATTTATTTCTTTTTGCGACTAAAACTAATAATGCATATCTAGCGGATGTGTCGTTTTTATTTTTTTGAGTATGCTCTGTTAAATATAAAATTCTTTGTGTAAGAAGAGCAATTTGTACACTTGAAGAGCCAGTATCGATAGCATTTATTGCAAACTGCTTTATTGTTCTCTGTTTGTTTTCTAAAAACTCTCTAACAGAAGCTACCATACAAACACACGTTTGTGTGTACCAATGATGAAAATAATTGTCAAGAAGTTTTTAGGTGTGCAATGTATTTATAATATTTTTATTTTTGCTATAATTATTTATTTTTGTATAATAACATTGTAATTTTAAAGCAATAAATTTAGACTTAGATATGTCAAAAAAAGAAAATTGTTTACTAATTGGGTTAGATGGAAGATGTAGAGAGCGTTCTTTGGACGAAAGGAATCAAATACGACTTGTTCGCAAACAAAACATAAAATCATTAAGAGCAATTGGACTTAACAAAAAAATTGCAGGCGAACTTACTTCTATTTTAGAAAGAAGTGGTTGTTCTTTACAGGAACAAAGGATTATAATGAAGCATTTTAAAAAGCTTTTGATAGATTTTAAACGCGATTTACATGGAAATCTTGAATTAGGTAGAATAAATTTAAATCGTTTACCGCTATCATTAAGAAGATTAATTATGGCTTTAATTGTTTTAAAAGCTGAAATAGCGCATTTATTTCGTCTTAATCAAGAAAAGCAACGAGCAATACGTGAAAAGAATAATACATCTAATATATCGATAAGTGATTATGGACTTGGGTTTTACAAGGATGATTTAAGTCTTGATAATCATAAGTTTTATCGCGTCGGTGTTTCTCTCTCAAAAGGAAATTATGAAGGTATGAGAGATTTTTCGAAAGAAACTAAATTAAAACAAAATAATTTTTATAAAAAAAAAATGAACTTTAATTTTGATATAACAAAAAATACAAAAAATAAAACAGAAGAGCAACAACAAAAAACAGAGATATAGTCTAGCAATAGAATGGATGTTGACGACTGGAACGATGTAAGCATGAATAATTTTAGCAAAACATTGATAAATCATCGATAAATCAAAAAAAGCAGCGAATAAATTATGGCATGTTTTTTTTGTAAAAAATGGTTTTTGTTTTATAATATAGCTGATGCAATTGCAAGATGTTAAAAATATTGAGGGTTTTGAAAACGGAAAAGGCGAAAAACTTGATATAAAGAAAAATAAAACAACACCGCAAGATGCTTTGTTTAATGCTAATAATACAAAATCCGTTGGTTCATCTTCTTTTATAAAAATTTTAGGATATTTGTCATTGATTTGTGCTATTGCATTTATTCCTGTTACACTGCATGTTAATGAATTATTTTGGATTGGAACTGCGGTATGTTTTTCAATGTTTGTGTTTTGTTTTATTTTTTCATCAATTATCGATAATATTGCTGGGAAAAACAGTGAGTTTTCTTTTGCAGAAAGTAACACTGATAACAATCTTTCCTGTGTTGCACAAAATCAATTTTTAAGTGCAAATGATGAAAAAAAAAATACAAATATTAATTCGCAAGTAAAGTACGATAAAAACAGTTATTATAAAACAAAAGATAGCGCCAACATTGGTCAGAAATATTAATTCATAATTTTTTGTCTAAATAGCGCAGATTTTAGTATATGTTCTATTTTTATTTCTTTACTGTCTTCTAAATCAGCTATTGTTCTTGCTACTCTAACAATTTTTCCAATTCCTCGCATTGAAATATTTAGTTTTTCACCGATTTCGTCAAGAGTTGCTATACATTCTTTATCTTTAGGCATGCAATATTCTTGCAAAGCTTTTCCATCTGGACAATGGCTATTAATTTTAAAGTCTTCGCTAGCATATCGTTTTGCCTGTAATTCTCTCGCTCTAATAACCCTTTCTTTTATAGTAGCACTTGTTTCTTGCTTCCCTTCAAAAGATGAATTGTTGATATCGCTAAATTTATAACTAACATTATCCATTTTTACGTGTAAATCTATTCTGTCTAATAATGGTCCAGAAATTTTATTTTGATATTGTTGTCTGCTTTTAGGAGTACATCTGCATTTATATTTTTCATTTTCAAAACCAAAAAAACCACATTTGCACGGGTTCATGGCAGCAATAAGCTGAAATTTAGCAGGATATGTTATTTTGCAATTAACTCTTGTTATAGATATATCACCAGTTTCCATTGGTTGTCTAAGTGCTTCAAGCGCAGATCTCTGATATTCTGGTAATTCATCAAGAAAAAGAACACCATTATGAGCTAATGTTATTTCACCTGGTTTTACTTTCGAACCACCGCCTATTATTGAATATTGTGTGGCTGTATGATGTGGAGCTCTGAACGGTCTAACAGATGTAAGTACTCCATTTTTTATAAGCCCAGATATTGAACTTATTTTGCTTACTTCAATTATTTCTTTTATAGAAAGCGGTGGCAATATTGTTATAATTCTTGACGCAAGCATTGATTTACCTGTTCCTGGAGGTCCGACTAACAAAATATTATGGCCTCCTGCTGCCGCAATTTCCATGGCCTGCTTTGCATTTTCTTGACCCTTAACATCATACATATCTTTATTGCTACTGTTTATAAAATCATCTTTGACTATTTGTGGGCGTTCAATTTTTATTTGTCCTTTTAAATATTCTATTAATTGCGATACTGTTTTTACGGCAATTATGTCAACATCTTTTCCTGCCCAAGCGGCTTCTTTTCCGTTATCTTCTGGACAAATAATTCCAAAATTTTTTTCACTTGCATACAAAGCTGCTGGTAATACTCCATTGATAGATCGAATACTTCCGTCAAGGCCAAGTTCTCCAACAACTATGTGATTTTTAATCAAATCATCATTTATTTGTCTCATGTTTGAAAGTATACCAACCATAATTGGTAAGTCAAAATGAGTTCCTTCTTTTAATATATCAGCTGGAGCCAAGTTAATGGTAATTCTTTGTGCTGGTAATATTATTCCTAACGAATTTAAAGATGCTCTTATTCTTTCAATACTCTCTTTTACTGCTTTGTCGCCAAGACCAACAATAGTTATTCCAGGTTGTCCTTTTGCAAAATGTACTTCGACATCAATTTTAATTACGTCAATACCAGAAAAACAAATTGTGTTTATTTTTGACATCATATAATAACATTATTCTGCGTTATTTATTTCCTTTTTTTGTCTTTTTCTTCTTTTTTTTCTTACAGGTTTTGCAATTCTTGTTGCTAGTTTTATATTTACATAATTTGCAATTTCTGCCGCAAGTTGTTCTTCTTTTTCATCAAATCTATGTCCGGCTTCATTTATAACGAGATTTGTTACTTCAATATTACAGCCTTCATTCATTTTTGAAACTAATTTGTTAAGGTCGTTGTGATTTATAAATTCATCTTTTTCTCCTGTTATTATTAAACCATTACATAAAGCAGGGCACATAAAAGAAATATCATATTGTTTTATTAATGGCGAAACAAAAACAAAATTTTCAATTTCCGGTCTTCTCGTTCCAAGATCTGCAGCAACACAAGCGCCAAAAGAATATCCAGCTATCCAAAAGTGTGATGCGTCTGCATTTTGAGCTTGCAACCAATCTAGTGAAACAGATGCAGTTTCTAGACCATTTTCATATTTTTGAAACCTTCCTTCACTTTTACCGGAACCTTGATAATTAATTGCTAAAGTCGTTAAATTACAATCTTGAAAAATTTTTTCTAGCATTTTTATAATTTTATTTTTAATAGAGCCACCATATCTTGGATCTGGTGGTAATATCAAGACTGCTGGACTTGTTGGTTGTTTTTGTTTTAAATATCTGCCTTCAATTCTATTGCCAAGAGCACCAAAATAAACCATTGTAGGAGTATCAACTATGTCTGTTGCCATACAATTATGCTATAAAACATTTTCATTTTTTGTCAAGTATTTTCTAAATACTATCTTATGAAGATTATTTCTTTTGAATTAAAACTCTCGCAAAACACTCTTTTCCATTTTTTATTGGTGCATATCGTTTGTAATTAATATTCTCCAAAACTTCTTCTCCCCCCCCCCTATAAGGAAAATAACCTTTATATTCTGCAATTCTATATCCATCATTCAAAATTCCATCCTTAATGATATTACAACTAACACCCAAGATTTCATTTGTGTCGATTGGAATTGTTGCTTTATCACAAATTAAAATATTATTATCATCATACCAAGCTATTCCATCTTTTAACATTTTTGCTTTTGTTGAATAATGTTTTTTGTTTGGTTTTATAAAACTTAAATCTTCAGTAGTATAAATAAATGCTAATGCTCTTTTTCTCTTGTAAAGAGGTGTTAAATAATGGTCAGTATAATATTTATCGCTACAATCTCTTACAATAAACAACTTTTTATTATCTAATAACTCCATAAACCAATTATAAAGTGGGGCTCCGCCATTGCCCCAAAATATCAATTTCTTTCCAGTTGCCAGCATTGTTTCTACATATTGTTTCCATTTTTTACCAAATGGTGGATTTGTTATAATAATATCTGCTTCGTTTTTTGCCATATTATAACATATTTTTTCCTTAAAATCTCCGTGAAATGTTGATTTTTCACCTTCTGGTGGAGTTCTTTGAATATCTCCACTTCCGTCATATTTATAAATATATCCATTACATTCTTCTTGTTTGTGAAACAAAGTATTTACATCAAACATATGTTCCTCGTAATTATTTCCATACGATAAACCAGTTTTATCAAAAGCAGATGCAATAAGTTTTTTTAGTTCTAATTTCTCAAAATTGTTATAAAAATATATCCAAAATGCTGATTTTGTATCATCGCAATTACAATATATAACTTTGTCTTTGAAGTAATTTTTATCAATATTCTCAATAAACCAATTTGCCACCATTTCAACTGATTGATAAAATGTATAACACTCATCGGAAGCAATAACTTTATCTTCTTTTATTCTATTGATATCTGTATATGTTCCTTTGGTTTGTGTTTTATTCATTGCTTTTTTATTACTGGTTTTAATTTTTTCCCCATCGTTTGCCTTTTCTTTTGGTGTACTTAGTAAACTTTTAACATCAATATGCGGCATTACAAGTTGCCAAATTTTATCTCTCAATTCTTCGCTATTTTTCGACGTTTCTTTGCCTTGTCCGTATTTTTTCCAATATCTACAAGAATAAATCTTGTTTAAAATTTCGTCTGCGTTTTTTTCAACAAGAACTGGTAAAGTCCATTCTAATATCTTTCCTTTTTGTCCATTCCATTTGTATCCGTTTCTGCCTCTATGAATTTCTATTGTGTCGCTTGTGCTTTCAAATTGAATATAATCTGTTTTTAGGTTCTTTTTACTATCCTTCTCTCTCTCTCTCTCTCTTCCTTGGAATTTTGTTTAAGGCACCGCTCATAAGCCTATGAAAGAAAAAAATAAAATAATATTCAAGAAAATAATATGTGTATATTTTTAATTTGCCATTAGATGAACGTGAAAGTGAAACACTATTTGACCAGCACTTTTTCCACAATTTGAAACTAAACGATATTCTTTTACTCCAAGTTTATTAGCTATTTCTGGTATTGTTTTAAAGAATTTTGCAACTTTCTCCGCTGAGGCTTTGTTGATAAAATCGTTATAATCAATGTATTTGCCTTTTGGAATAATTAAAACGTGAATTTTTGTTACTGGATTTGCATCATAAAAACAAAGCAAATCATCATTTTCAAAAACTTTTTTTGAAGGTAAATCACCCCTTAGAATTTTAGCAAAAACATTGTTTTTATCGTATTCCATATTAATACTATTTTTGTACTTTACTGCGTTGTTTTGTTTTTATTTTTTTACTTTTACTATTATTTTTTTTATCTCCAATGTATTTTATTTTCACATCTTTATAATAAGAATTTGGTCCAGTTTTTTCAACTGTTGTTGTCTCAAAACCGTTTTCAACTTTAACATCCTTTTTTACATTTAAATTTTCATCTTTTTTATCAAATTTTTCTAATTCATCTACTTGGTTTTGGAACATTTTATCAATAAATGCTTTATGTTTTTTAAAAGCTTTATTCATTTTATAAATTTCTCTGTTAAAATCGAAATCGATAAAATCATCTTCAAAAGACTGTTCAACAAAAAATGGTTTTTCAATTTTTTTATTGTTATTATTGTTACTGTATACAACTTTTGTACTATAATCTAAGGCAGGAAATATTGAACTAAACACGAGCCTTGCACAAACTATGTATTTAACAATCATCCCAAATATTGATAAACGAATACAATATTTACTGTTTTCTTCTTTGTTGCATAATAAATATTTCCAGATAGCAACCGTAATTATTCCAATAATATCAAATATTGCGCCAATAAAAAAACTAATTATTTTTGCAATTTTATGCTTTTTCTTATCGTCTAAGCATTTTATTTTTTCCAAAATTTTACTCATATTTTTATATAAAAACTAATTCAACTATAAAGATAGTTTTCCTTATTAAAAAGTCAAGACTTATTGTAAAAATTATTCCAACATTGCGTTTGATTTAATTTATTTTTTAGTTTTTACATTAATTATGCTTTGGTGAAAGATTTTATAAAATCATTAGTAACATCTTTTATTTTGCTCTCAACAGTCTCATCTAATGTTTTTGTTTTTGTTATTAAATTCAACAAATCTTTTTCATTATGACGAAGATTTTTAATGAATTCTATTTCAAATTCCTTAACTTCTTCAACTGGTATGTCTTTTAGATAACCTTTTGATGTAATATAAAATATACAAGTTTCCTCTGCCATTGAATATGGGTTAAATTGTTCTTGCGTTAATATTGTTGAAACTTTACGACCTTTATCTAACGTCGCAAGCGTAGCGTCGTCTAGGTCTGAACCAAATTTTGAAAAAGCTTCAAGTTCGCGATACTGAGCTAATTCAGATTTTACAGATCCCGCGGCCTTTTTGATTGCTTTTGTTTGAGCTGCTGAGCCAACGCGACTAACCGATAATCCAACATTGATTGCTGGTCGAAAACCGCTATGAAATAATTCACTTTCTAAAAAAATTTGTCCATCTGTTATTGAAATGACATTAGTTGGTATGTAGGCAGAAATATCTCCTGCTTGTGTTTCTATAATTGGTAATGCAGTTAATGAGCCGGAACCGTTTTTGTCACTTACCTTTGCTGCACGCTCTAATAGTCTAGAATGCAAATAAAAAACATCACCAGGATATGCTTCTCTTGCAGGTGGACGACGTAATAGTAATGACATTTGTCTATATGCTACTGCATGTTTAGACAAATCATCATAAACAATTAGTGCATGCATTTTATTATCACGAAAATATTCACCTATTGCACAACCAGAATATGGAGCTAAATATTGTAATGGCGCCGGATCGGATGCCGATGCAACTACTATAATGGAATATTGTAATGCATCTCTGTCTTCTAAATCTTTAATTAAATTTGCAATTGTTGACTGTTTTTGTCCAATTGTTACATATACTGAGTATATTTTATCTTTTTCTTCGCAAATTTTATTTGCTTTTGCTTGATTTATTATAGTATCAATGGCTATTGCTGTTTTTCCGGTCTGTCTATCTCCAATTATAAGTTCTCTTTGTCCACGACCTATTGGGATAAGAGCATCTATTGCTTTTATTCCGGTTTGCAATGGTTCGTGTACGGATTTTCTATCTAATATTCCAGGAGCCATTCTTTCTATTGGATTAAACTGTTTGCATTTAATTTCACCTTTCCCATCGATTGGATTTCCAAGAGCATCAACAACTCTTCCTAAGAGTTCTTTTCCAACTGGAACAGAAACGCTTTTGTTTGTTCTTGCTACTTTCATTCCTTCTGTGATTTGATCGTCAGATGAAAAAAGAACTATATCAACGCTATCTGTGTTCAAATTTAACGCCATTCCTTCTGCACCACTTTCAAACTTAACTAATTCACCTACGCAAATATTGTTAAGTCCGTATATTTTTGCAACACCATCATAAACAGAAACAACAACGCCATATTCTTGAATATCTGGTTTTGTATTTACATTTTTAATGTTTTCTTTTATAACTTCTACGAAATCTAATATAGATCTATTGCTCATAATAATATTTATTTGTAGAATAAAATAATTTGCAAGATTAAAATAAAATTTATTAAAACTGAAATTATTCTGTTGTAGTTTGCTGAGTAAAATAATTATAATTTGAAATTATTAATTCTATCTTTTACCCAGTTTTCTCCAATTAGTTCAATCATTTTATGAACACCAATTCCATGTTGTACTCCAATTAACATTGTTCTTAAAACAGGATAATAATCTTTTAATTTTTTTCCGTCAGCTGTTAAAATTTCTTTAAATGAATTTTGAAAATCTTTATAATTAACTTTTTTCATTACTTGCTTTATGTAGTCGATTTTTTCTTTTGCATCTTCGCCAGAAACAACATCTTTATCGATAATTTCGTATTTGTCTAAAAACTTGGAAGCTACTTCTGCAATTTCATTTATTGTTCGATAATTTTTTAATTCAGGCATCATTTTCATGATACGATCTTTTTCTTCATCTGTCATAAAAATACCTATATTTGTATTAGATAAATATTTTTATAAACAAGTGAATTATTATAAAAAATTGCATTTATTGTTGTTTTTTATAAAAACAATTGCATTAAAAAATAAAATTATTTTTTCATGACAGAAAACAACGAGGAAATAAAAAAATTTGTTTACATTGTTCAAGCTTCCAAAGAAACAACCGTGTGCAAAATTGGAATTAAAGGCAATCTTGAAAGAAGATTAGAAGAATATAATTCAATGACAGGTAAATCTGCTGATAATTACTATGAATATTTATTTACTTGCGAGGTTCAAGATGCAATGCAGGTTGAAAATGATATAAAAAAAGAGTTTGCAGATCTTCGTGAAAGAAGTAAAAAAGAGATGTATGATGATGACATTGACGACTTATGAGCGAACTACTGTGCTATGATTGCTGTGACTTGCTATGATTAAAAAAAACTTGACAATTATTTTTTTTTATTTTAATTTAAATTAATTTAATTTTTTTTACTTTTTTCTAAATTATTTAAACAAATTATATGGCTTTTGTATTAAAGTCGTATAACCTTCTTAATTGTTAGCATTTTATTTTATAATTTTTCAAATGTATATTAGAGTTTGACAAAAAGAAAATGAAATTTTCTAATAATTTTTACAACCAAAGTTTATTTGAAAAATATGTTGAATTTATTAAGTCTCATAAACTATTTAAAAAAGAAATAACAGTAAAAATAACAAAGCCGGAAAAGGTTGTAAAAGTTGTAAAAAAAGAAGGAAAAACATTGAAAGACAGAAACAAGACAAGAAAAGATTTAATGCAAGACGCACGAAAAACAAAAAATGACGAATTTTACACAAGATATGAAGATGTAGAAAAAGAAATATCAATGTATCCAAAATCAATTTGGAAAGATAAATGCATATTATGTAATTGCGACGATGCTGTTGCTGATGAAGAAAAAAGAAACGAGAATAATACATCGGCTTTTGCTTTATTTTTCTTAAACAATTTTGAAAAGCTTGGTTTAAAAAAGCTTATATGTATTCACTACGGTGGTGGTCTTGATTTATTTGGTTCAGGTGGAAAAGCATATGTTTTTACAAAAGATGGAGTAGGGGAACTTTTTAAAAAAGAAAAAGGTTTTACCGGTAGTTTTGATGATCCATTATCCATTAAAATACTAAACGAAGAGGCTGATATTGTTTGTACTAATCCACCGTTTTCAAGATGTATAGACTATTGGGATATAGTTATAAATAGTAAAAAGAAATTTTTGATTATTTCTAATATTACAAATTGTATAAATACAGCGTACATAAAATATTTTGCAAAAAAACAAGTTTTGGCTGGTTATAACAGGATTGATTGGTTTTTGGGTTCGAAACAAAGATTGGTTGATGCGTCCTGGCATTGGTATACGAACTTGAAAATAAAAAATAGACCAAAATGGAAAAATCTTAAATTTGTAAATATTAATGATATTCCAGAAAAAGATAACATAAAAAATGTTACGACAGAAATAATAATAAAAAGAGAGAATTTCAGTGAACTACTCAACGGCTAAAGACCATTGAGCTTCAAGGTTCATAGCTTCTTCTATTGAAGACAGCTCCCCTTGCTTTTAACGCCTATTCCATGCGCTATATTTAATCCTTGTTGCAAGATATTTATACTTGCATTTAGGTCTCTATCTAACTTGCTGTTACATTGCGGGCATTCCCATTCTCTAACATTAAGTGTTAGTTCTTGATTGATATATCCACAATGATTGCAAGTTTTACTTGATGGAAAGTAGCGGTCAATTATTACCAATTGCCTTCCTTTCCATTTACACTTATATTCAAGTTGTCGCTTGAATTCGTGCCAACTAACATCAGATATTGATTGAGAAAGATACTGATTTTTCATCATCTCTTTTACATTCAAATCCTCAATTACTATGACTTGGTTTTCGTCAGTGATTGACTTTGTTATTTTATGTAAATAATCTAATCTTTGATTATGTATTCTTTGATGCAGAATAGCAAGTTTTAATTTTCTTGCTTCTCGCTTTTTACTTGCTTTTTTACTTTTTGATACTTGTCGGCTCAAGTATTTAATCTTTTTAAGTTGTTTTTTTAATGGTTTGATATTTTCATATCTTGTTCCATTTGAAAGAATGCAAAAATCTTTAATTCCAACATCAATGCCTACATTTTTATCACTTATTTTTAATGGTTCAACATTTTTTTCAACTATAATAGAAACATAGAATTGATTTGTTGATGTTTTTGATATGGTAGCATTACAAATTTTGCCTTCAAGTTTTCTATGTTCTTTTAATCTTATTCCTTCACTGAATTTTGGAAAGTATATTTTTCCATTTTCAATTCTAATATGTTGTGGAATTGTAAAACTTTGATTGTCAAACTTTTTCTTATAGTTTGGAAACTTTGTTTGTTTTTTGAAAAAGTTTTTATATGCAGTATCAAGATGTTGTAAAGTTGATAATAGCGTTTGGCTATTAACTTCTTTTAACCAGTTGTATTCTTCTTGTTTTTTCATCTTTACAAGTTCTTTTGCATCGTTATAATAAGAACAATTTCCTTTAATTCTTTTCGCTTCAATATCTTCTTTGTTTTTTTGGTAATATTCTTGTCTTTGATGTAAGAAATAATTCCATACAAATCTATTACATCCAAAATGTTGCAACAACAACATTTTCTGTTGTTTGTTTGGTTTTAGTCTAAATTTGTATGCATAATTTACTTGCATTTTATCTTTTATGTATATATTAAAATATACATAACTTTAATGTCAAGCAATTATATTACAAAAAATCACAAAAAGTTTTACTTAAAAATTCATTTAATATTAGTATGCAAATATCGTAAAAAATTATTGTTGAATGATGGAATTGAAAATTTTCTAAAACAGACAATTTTTGATATTTCAAAAATATCTACTTTCAGTGTTGATATTATGGAGACAGACAAAGACCATATACATTTACTATTAAATATTACTCCCGAATATTCTATTGCAAGTATTGCCAATAGATTAAAGGCCGTGACGACAAATAGATTATGGAAAAGGTATGGTGATTATTTGAAAAAGCAATTTTGGAAAGAGAATACTTTTTGGAGTGATGGATATTTTGTCTGTTCTATTGGAGAAGCAAATCCAGACACTATTAGGAAATATATTGAAAATCAGGGTTGATAGCTAACATTCAACATTTTGCGCAATTCATCACAGGGGCTAAAGACCGCCTGTGTTTTTTTTGCGCGCGCGAATTATAAAA
>AUXO015240579.1_pt1 | contig 60230 bp, 55 predicted proteins | sample 768731 | NCBI WGS metagenome assembly AUXO01 (sample SAMN02715735, study PRJNA202380) | gut metagenome | biome: sheep rumen | host: Ovis aries | place: New Zealand: Palmerston North
CTATCCCAATATTCAGTGAATTGTCCAGATTCAACGGATGGAACAGCGCTAAACGCTTCTTCAGTATGACTGCCGCAATTACATTGCAACGTTACAAAGATAAGAATTATTTAGCAAAAACGTTCAATGTGAGCCGTCTTTTTTGCAAAAGTACTCCTTTTTTTTTATAAAATCAGTAACTTCGGCATATTATTTCCTCTATATAATTGACATTAAAAACAATTACATTGTAAAATAGCTGTTTATCACAGTTATTTTAACACAACACTTTTGTAGCCTTCAATGAATTGCTTGCAATATTCATCCAAAAGTTCATCACTAACATCATACCCATAATCTTCTTTACAAGCGGTCCTTGCAATCACATTCTGAATATGACTCAATCCTTCTTCCCTTGTTGAGCCCATTCTAATGTAATAATTTATTGTATTCCCCCCATCACTATAGCCAAATTTGACACCATCGTTATAACCAAGTTCTCTAAACTCGTCTCTTTTACTCTTTTGGGGCGCTTCCTTAGTTACAGACTCTTCTCTTTGTTCTGTTTGTTGGGTAGAACTGGTGCTTTTGTTGTTTGAACTTGTCTCTTCGTCTGAAGCGGCAAAACCAACGGCAAACAATGCCAATACAATTAATGATAAGATACTTTTTTTCATACTTTTAATTTTTTAATTGAACATGGTATAATAAATGTAAATAATTGGCGGTATTAAATAACAAATGAGATCATAGACATCAAAAGTTCCTTTTACTAATGAAAAATATTGCAATAACTCACTACCGATGGTGACTACTGGAATCACCGCAATAAAGAGATATTTTTTCCATTTGTAATAACCGTGCCATACAGCATCAATGATTAAAAGATATGCCGCACTATATAGACCGTCTGGCAAAGAGAACTTAAAGAAATCAGAAACATCCCAATCAAGAACAAAATGCCGAAGCGAATCCACAAGAGTTCCCATCCCTAAAGCCTTGCACCACACATAGATGTAAAGGGTCTTGCTCCTAAACAAAAGATAAATGGCACCACCACAAAGGAGGAAGAGTACCCCCAAAAACACCTTGGCTTTATTTGCGTACAGCAGTAATCCATGCCCTTCTCTTTCATTCATCTTTGTTATAACTCTCTTTTTGCTTTGTTAAGCTAACATGTAATATCAGCCTTTCGATTCAAACGATGCAAAAATAGAGAAAGAAAACAGAAAATGGAAGAAACGGGACGACCATTTCTTCCATTTAGCAAAATTAATCAAAGATACCGACGATTGTAAGTTTCTACCTGATGTTTTATCTCATCTTTAATTTCATTCCAACCGACTGATTGAAACATAAAAGGCATAGGCTGTGGGTCGGCATCTTCAAAATAAGTCATACTTAACAAAGCCCTATACTCTGAACCATCAGCGTATTTTTGTATGTAGAATTGCATTAATTCTTCAAATGTGTAATGTTGAAGCAAGAAATATACGTCAACAAAAACTTTCTTTGAACCTCTTCCCATTACAGCATTGACTTTCATCGCCGCAATATCTTTTGGTGAACCAAGCCTGAAGACACCATCTGTTATAAGATTATCAATCCACGGATAATCATAGTTTACCACATCTACTTTCACACCATCCAAGAAGTATGCTTTAATGCGTTTTGTACAATTACCTCGAACAACCTGTTTGGCACAAGTATGCATCATAGCCGTAAGTTCATCAACATCCTCAGTGGTCGTTCCAAAGAAATCCAAGTCGATGGAACGACGATGTCCATATTGCAGTGCCAATGATGTGCCACCAACAAGTCGCATTTGCGACAAGAGTGGTTGTTGCATTAGCCTGCTTAAGAGTTCCAAAGTGTTGAGTTCAACTGCTTGTAATGATAACATCGGTAATCTTCTACTTTTGTATGGGATATTGTAGCTATGAAAGAAAGAAAGACAGGATCGAGTGTACGCATCTGCTTACACTCGTCAACTATTTTATTCAGTCCATAGTATTGGTTTATCAATTGCCAGTCATTAATCTGTCCATGTTCCAAAACCCTCTGAATAATATATCTGGAATTATTATCCAGTGATAATTCAGTAGGATCGGCATCCCAAAACAAATTACTGGTAAACATGCTTAACCATTCACTATTACTCATATTATCTTTCGTTGTAACAAATGCAAATATAAGAATTATTTAGCTAAAATCTTTCTGTTTGGCCAATTAATTTTTCAATATTACTTCTTTTTCTCAAAATTTGCCATTTCATGAGGAATAGTAACCATCATTCTGATGTTGACGATTGAGAGCCATTCTCACGCATTTTATTAAAGACGTAGGCAACAAGGTTTTGAAATTGGCTTTCAATTTCCTGACGAATGGATGACTCTGGCACTTGGGGATATTTCTGTACTAATTGATCTGCTATCTGAATGGTTTGAGAATGAAAATCTGTTGATACTTTACTCCAAAGTTTGCCAACGGAAGGAGAGGGAAATACCGAGTCACAGAAAGTGGCAATGGTACTCTGATAAGCCTTATCCATCAATTGGCTCATTTCCTTCTTCATTAGTTCTGTTGGGTCTGATGGTGTAGGTTTAGCTATCTTTTCCTTCACTATGACCGAAGTCGATGGTTGGGCAACCTTTTTCTTTGGAACGGTGTCCACTTGTACAATAGGAGCAGCCATCAATGCCTGTTTATCTTTGTCTGGCTGTTGACTAAACAACATGTCAACCAATAATATGGTTGCACCAAGTAACAACAAGAAAAGGAAATAACGAATAAAGGAACTTCGTTTCTTGAGTGCACGAGAAAGTTCGTCTATCGATTGGAATCTATCATGCTTATCACTTGCCGTACAACGAGCTATTACCTTATTATATATATTATGATCAGACAACTGTTCAATAATTCTTCCCAACGCAAATATGTCTGTCCGTTCATCAACGTTGTCACCTGTCAGTTGTTCGGGAGCAGCAAAGTGGTCGGTGCGCCCTTGCGTGTCTACAAACGTATCGGTATAGCAAAATCCGAGGTCAACAAGTTTCACGTCATTGCCGATACGGGTGAGCATAATGTTGTCGGGCTTCAAATCAAGATGAAGCACTTGATGGGCATGCAGATAGCCAACGGCATCTAATAATTGGCGAAGCAGTTTCTCTGTATTCTTCTTATTAAAGTACTCTGGGTGGGAATCAATTCGTTTACTAAGAGTTTCTCCATCAACATATTCCATCAATATGCCTTCGTCTGAGCACGAAACATAACGAACAATGTGGGGATGCTCCAAACGATAGCCCGTCTCGAACTCCTTTTGAAACGCTTCTTGATAACGAATGTCATTGGCGAATGCAGGTTTCAGTCGTTTCAAGAAGTGTAGTTTCCCATAGAGTTTCACACGAAAAGTGTCACATGTTGCCCCGTTGGAATCTACAGGTTCCATAGACTCGAACCGAGGTTGTTCATCTGAAAAACGTGAAGATTCCATCAGGTACTTATTATCTTAATTGATGACAAACCAGAAATGCGACCAGCCGTGAACTGACCAAGCGATGTGCCTTCACGCCACACTTGCACCACCAATAGTGGATGGTGAAGAACAAAATTAAGAATCTCCACTTCATCGTCCACTTGCAACTTACTGTTTTCACTCAGTTTTACCCTATAGCGATTACTGCCCTGATAGGCAAATAAGACCTTACGGTCGGGCAGATACGTTATTTCTACTTCATCCCCATACTGTAAGTCTGCAGAACGAACTTCATCGTCTGAGCTATTGAAATCTGAGTTTCCATTGTCTTCAATCTTTGACAACTCATCCCAATGAGCAAAACCCAAATAGCGGGCAATTACGTCAAGCGTACTGGTGTGCGGTTGGCGTTCGTCTTGGGCAAAACCGAGCAAGCGCTTGAGCGTAGTGGCACCGATGCGAACACCCGTTTTGCCTTGTATGTCAAGCGATAGCTGTTCACAATCAGATGGTAAGCGCAAATCATTTTCTGACTTGCGCTTCAATAGTTCAATGATATGAAATGGTAGTTTCATCGTCTATTCCCACTCTATCGTTGATGGTGGTTTAGAAGAGATGTCGTAGCAAACGCGGTTTACTCCTTTTACCTTATTAATAATCTCATTGGAGACCTTTGCCATGAAATCGTAGGGCAAATGAGCCCAGTCGGCAGTCATGGCATCTGTACTGGTAACGGCACGTAAAGCAACGGGATGCTCGTATGTACGTTCATCTCCCATTACGCCTACAGAGCGAACCGTACTCAGTAAGATAGCGCCAGCTTGCCAGATTTGGTCGTAAAGCGAAACTTCGATTTCACCGTCTGTCATTTCTGCTGGTACTCCTGCAGCCAACACCTTACGTGCCTCCTCTCCAGAGAGACGCACCTTATAATTACGAAGACCACGGATATAGATGTCATCAGCATCTTGTAAGATAGCCACTTTCTCTGGCGTAATGTCGCCCAAGATACGGACAGCTAAGCCTGGACCAGGGAACGGATGACGAGTAATCAGGTGTTCGGGCATTCCCAATTGCCTTCCTACACGACGTACCTCATCCTTGAACAACCACTTCAATGGCTCACATAGTTGCAGGTGCATCTCCTTGGGTAATCCTCCTACGTTGTGATGACTCTTGATTACTTTTCCCGTGATGTTCAGCGACTCAATTCTATCTGGATAAATGGTGCCTTGTGCCAGCCATTTCGCATCGGTAATTTTCTTGGCTTCCGCATTGAATACCTCCACGAAGTCGCGACCGATAATCTTTCGCTTCTGCTCTGGGTCGGTAACTCCTGACAAATCGGCAAAGAACTTCTCTGAAGCATTCACGCCAATCACGTTCAATCCCAACACCTTGTAGTCTTCCATTACTTGCGTGAACTCATTCTTGCGCAACATGCCATGATCTACGAAGATACAAGTAAGATTACTGCCAATGGCACGATTCAACAATACGGCAGCAACGCTGGAATCTACACCGCCAGAAAGACCAAGTATCACACGGTCATTACCCAACTGTTGTTTCAACTCTGCGACGGTGGATTCTACAAACGATGCTGCACTCCATTCCTGACGACTGCCACAAATATCCACTACAAAGTTTTTGAGCAACAAGGAACCTTGCAAGGTATGGAATACTTCAGGGTGGAACTGAACAGCAAAGACAGAATCCTCACCCTCTCTCTGATGATTGAGGCTGAATGCTGCATACTTTACATCTTTGGTTGATGCAATACACTTAAAACCTTCTGGAATCTGGGTTATACTGTCTCCATGACTCATCCACACTTGCGAGTGTGGTTCAAACCCACGGAAAAGTGGATTCTCCGTGTCAATATATTCCAAATGCGCACGACCATACTCACGCGTATTGGTCTTCTCCACCTTACCACCGCATGAATAAGAGATAAACTGTGCACCATAGCAGATGCCCAATACAGGAACCTTACCGACAAATTGGCTCAAGTCAACCTTGAATGCCTCGGGGTCGTGTACACTATAGGGCGATCCGCTGAGAATCACTCCTATCACAGATTCATCACCTACAGGAAACTTGTTGTAAGGCAGAATCTCGCAGAAAGTATCAAGTTCTCGTACTCGACGGCCAATCAACTGTGTGGTCTGCGATCCAAAATCGAGAATTATTATTTTCTGTGTCATACTTATAATTGATTGATTATGAATTTTTCAGCTTCTTGTAACGTATCTAACTTACCTACATCCATCAAACGCAAGTCTTCTTTCACCCAACCCTTGATGTTGGCTTGATGACATTCGTTCAAGTAGAAATCGATAATGCCGAAACGGTCTGGATAGTTCTCCATCAAGGGGAACAATGATGGTGAAAAGACGTGTATTCCACTGAAGGCGAAATATCTATATTGACTTTTCAACACCTCTACCGACATGTTTTTGATGTCTTCAAACGGACTCTTCACCTCTCCTGTTTCCACGTTCATCCATCCCACGAGCTTCATATCCTCAGCGAAGAGCAGATACCTTTTGGTCTTGCGTTCACTTACCAATAACAGCGCATCGCAATCATGCCCTCTCTCATAAAAGTCTTTCAAGTCTATGTTGCTGAGAATGTCAACGTTGTGTATCAAGAAAGGAGAATTGCCATCAAACAACTGTCGGGCGTATTTGATTCCCCCACCCGTTTCAAGCAAAGTCTCACGTTCATAACTGATATGTATATCCATCCCAAAGTTATGGTTTGCTTGAAGGAAACATAGTATTTGCTCGGCGAAATGATGAACGTTGATAACCACCCTGTCGAATCCCGCTGTCTTCAAGTTGAGCAACACCCGTTCTATCAAGGGTATGCCACCAACGGGAACCATTGCCTTGGGCATGGTGTCGGTCAATGGCTTCAGTCGTGTACCAAGACCAGCGGCAAATATCATGGCTTGTCTCATTTCAATACTTGGTTAATGTTTTGCTCTCGATGACAAATCCTTACCTCCACACCATATTTCTGGTGGATATACTCTGCCAGATGTTGTGCGGAATATACCGAACGGTGCTGTCCTCCCGTGCATCCGAAAGAAAACATCAAACTGGTAAACCCTCGTTGAATGTATCGTTGCACATGATGGTCAGCCAGTTTATACACATGATCCAAGAACGACAATATCTCACCGTCGTCTTCCAAGAAACGTATCACGGGCTCATCAAGTCCCGTCAGATTCTTATATGGCTCGTATCGCCCTGGGTTGTGGGTACTTCTGCAATCAAACACATATCCCCCACCGTTACCACTGTCATCTTCAGGAATGCCTTTGCGATAGGAAAAACTATAAACCTTCACCACCAACGGACCTTTTCCGTCATATTTAGAAAAGGTGGCTGGACCGTCAAGAGGATTGGATGGATATACTTGTCTGTCAGTTATCTTATAGCCATCAGAACGTTCTACCACTGGTTGTTTTACCTTGGCAAATTGAGGCAACTCGGTCAGCCTGCGCAACACATCCATCAAATACGGATAAGGGAATGTGTCCTCGCTCATCTTGAGCAAGTCACGCAGATTATCCATCGCCATTGGAATAGAATCAATGAAATGTTGCTTGCGCTCAAAATATCCTCTGAATCCGTATGCGCCCAACACTTGCAAGGTTCGGAACAGGACAAAGAGACTCAATCGCTGAACAAAATGACGGACTGTGGGCACTTCTATGTAATTGCGCAACGAGTTGTAATACTCATGAATGAGTTCGCGACGCAATTTATAAGAATATTTGGCTGATGCTTGCCATAAGAAAGAGGCAAGGTCATAGTAATAAGGACCTTTACGTCCACCTTGATAGTCTATGAAATAGGGGTTGCCTTCGTCGTTAAGCAACACGTTTCGTGCCTGGAAGTCACGATACATGAAACTCTCGAAACTCTCTGAAGTGAGGTCTTTGGCAAACATACGGAAATTAGCTTCCAACTTCATCTCATGGAAGTCAAGTTCCGTTGGTTTGAGAAAACAATATTTGAAATAATTCAGGTCAAACAGTACATTATCCACGTCAAACTCTGGCTGAGGGTAGCAGTTTGACCAATCCAATCCACGTGCCCCTCGTACTTGTATATTGGGCAATTCACGGATGGTATTGATGAGCAGTTGCTTCTCTTTCTGGTTGTAACGTCCACCTGCCTCTCTTCCACCCTTGATGGCACTAAACAAAGAGCGATTGCCCAAGTCTGTCTGGATGTAACGTAGCTTATCCTCTGATTGCACCAACAATTGAGGTACAGGCAACTGACGTTGCGTAAAATGCTGCGTAAGATACAGAAAGGCATGATTCTCGTCGATGCTCGTACCTACTACACCAATCACCGACGTTCCTTGTTGGGTATAGATACGATAATACTCACGGTTGCTTCCTGCCTCCTCTAACTTAACGACATGCGAAGGTTCCTCATTCGCCCATGTCGTATAAAGTCTTACCAACTCCTTCATTGATCTTGCTCGTTTTGGTCGAACATTTTCCGTTGCTTCTCGTCATACTTTGCCAAGAAATGGTCAATCACCAAAAGCACGAACAAAATGCCTAACGTTATCCACTCCGACTTAGTCAGAATGTATAATCCAGCCGCAACAAAAGCAAGCAACAACAAGCGTTTCCAATTCAAAAAATCTTTCATGCTACAAACTTACACATTTTTTTTGAAATATAAAACGAATATGGGCAAAAAATAATTTTTCAATCTAGGAACGGGTAAAAATAAATGGAACTTGTCCTCACGACAAGCTCCATTCACATACTTACTAAAACTAAATTAACCACTAAAAAAACTAATCTTAATTATTTTCTTTGCAAATATAATATATTTCTTTCAAAACTGCAAACTTTTAGTGCGTTTCTTATAAAAAAACATATATATTTAACCTTTATTCACTACTTTACACTAAAATTTATAACTTAATGTACACAATACTTGATGTTTGTTGAACGAAACTTCTTTAGCATCGCAATGGTTGTCTTCAATACTTTTTGGTCCATCTACACCATTTTCATAATAATTCATGAATGGGTAGAAATCGCCTTTAGTAGTAGAATACTGATAAGCTACATCTAATGTCAGATGAGGAGTAGCATTCCATCCAATACCAGCAGTTATACGATTAGTAGCCTTCCAGTTGGTATAGCTGGTTTCCGTTTCGTAATACGTACCAGGAGATTTCACCGTTCCATCCTTACTTCCCATCTTGTCGCACAAAGGTGACACGTAATTATATCCAAGGCGTACGGCAATCGATGGATCTGGCTTAAATTCCGCACCCACTTTCACCGTAGAGACTCCCTTCAGTGTCTTTTCAGTGTGAGTGTTCATGTTATTATCTTTATGAGAATACGAATAAGCTCTATCAATAAAAGAATAGTGATAATCATTCTCCTTTATGCGGTTAGTCATAGAGCTGTAATCAGCATACTCATACGTAGCTCCAAGTGCCAGGAAGTTGCCTATTGTATGTCCTGCACTCAAGCCAAACTTCCACGGTGTATAAATCTTATATTTATAACTCTCTTCTTTGTCGACAGAAATGCTTCCATCAGTGAGCTTAGTCACACTTGAAGATTCCAACTCATACCATGTAGGAGTATGGATATAGGCACCAATTCTAAACGGAGAATTTTCTACAGGACGCACGATTGCTCCAAATTTGATGTCTGTTCCAGTACCAGAAACCCTTTTGTCATCAATCATGGTCAACCCTTTGATACCATCCTCATTCTCTTGGAATTTTTCACCGTATTCGCTGTAATGCTTATAATGCACATCGTGAATGCCAAAGGTTACACCCAAGAACACACGATTCTTGATGTTGCCGCTGATGTTCAAGTCATATTCTCCGATATAGCCTTTTTGCGCACGATTATATTCATACGATGTGGCAGGAAAGTAAAAATACATATCTTCTGCTTGATTATACAGCAAATTCTCCATATACAAGGCATCAACTGTCGTATAAGTAAGGTCTGTTCTATTGAGAAAAATCTCACGGCGGAACTTCTGATACGTCAACTTATTTTGCGAAGCATTTTCCAAAGGTGCCACAGCGCTGATAATCTGGTTGAAGTTGCGACTCTTACGATATGTAAAACCCAGGTTCAAGAATGAAGTCCTATCGTAATTAGGAGCAGAATAAACAAATCCCACTTGGTCAAGACTGAAATTCGTCTTGTTGCCTGGCGAAAATTTCTTCACATCCTGCTGACTGAGCAAGCTAACGGTACCCGATACAGAACTGCTACGGAACAAGCCTATGCCTGCCGGGTTGGTACTCATGGTAGAAATGTCAGCTCCCAACGCTTCCATTGCGCCACCCATACCCACGTATCTGGCTGTACCGTTCAAGTCGGACTCCACCAATCTCGTGTCTTCGTATGTTTCTTGTGCCATCACGGATGTACCCATCAACATTGCCATGGCAAATATCATATTTCTTTTCATAATATACACCTTATTTATAATATTATACAATCATTTCAATTCAAGACACATCATTATCTATGACCACCAAATGAGCCACCACCGGAACGGCCTCCGCCGCCTCCGCCGCCACCAAAGGAGCCACCGCCGCCGCCACCTGAGCGACCACCTCCTCCGTAGCTACCGCCGCCAGAGGAACCACCAGAATAGCTACTTCCACCTAATGAAGAGCTCGAAGAGCTATTACTAAATGAAGGAGTAGAATAACTTCTGGTATCGCCACTATAAGTAGTTGTAGAGCGAGAACCTCCAAACTTAGCACCACTGCTATTCGTGGTGTAGGTACGAGTGGTAGAAGAACCTCTGCCAGAGCCAGAACCGAAAACACCAGATGAACCACCGGTATTTCTGCTAAATACATTACGGTTGCTTGTAGAATGTACGCTACCTCCGATACCACCTGTAGCCGAACGGCTATGATTGTGCGTACCTATACCCGTATATCTGATGTCTCCTCTTCCACCACCAGCTCCTGTACCGGTTGGTCGTCCGCCATGGCCGCCATATCCACCGCCATAGTAAACACCTGTATAGTACCAAGGTCTATAATACCACCAAGGCGTGTACCAGGAAAAGAACGGATCATAATAGCCACCATAATAAAGACTCATATACCAAGGGTCAAACCAAGGATCAAAGTATCCATATCCAAAATACCAAGGGTCGTAATAGCCATAATAGCCACGGTGGTAATTCCAAGCCCAATGCCTTCCATACCAAGCAGGCCAATAATAATCGCTAAATCCCCACCAATTGTAGCTTCTCCAAAGGTCGTAAGGAATGACATAATAGTAATCATCCCATCTGCTCAAGCGATTGGAATAGCGATAATCATCATCATTGTTAACATATTTGGAAACCATGAACAACGTGTCAACGTAGCTTGTGTCTGGATAGATTTCGTTGCCGGAGAAGATACGGATGATGTCGTTACCCAAGCTATCCGAACCAATCTTCTGATACGTACTTACCAATTTCTTGTGACGGTTGTACTCATCTACGTTACGGTTACTACCCACATAATAAGTGGGGGAATTATCATCCACGACCATCTTAGCCTTCTTCTTTTTTGAAGTTTTCTTTGGCACAAAATACATGTCATCTTCACCTGATTCAGGAAGTACGTCAATGACATCCCTTTCGTTAGTCTGATACTTCGCATAATGACGATTGTACTCGTCAATCTCACGATCAGTGAAATCAGAAAGTGAAGACTTAGTATCGCTCTGTGTTTCCACCTTGGCATTTTTCTTCGTCTTCTTTGAGCCGTTATACAAGTCGTCTTGCGCATTCACCGTGAACGTGGCTACGCAAAAAAGCGAGATTAGAAGAATTAATTTTTTCATATTTATACTCCTTTCATCAAGTTTTATTATTTCATATTGCAAAAATAGCATGAATTATGCTGCAAAATTAAGGAAAAACCCTAAACGAAAGTAGGATTTTCCCTATTTTTTGTAATTTTGCATAATAATTGGGAATAATTATGAAATATCTTGTAGCCAATTTTACCATAAAGCCGACAGGCGACATGGATAAGCAGACCATTTGCGACTTGCTATGTGCCACTTTGGGAGAAGTGGGATTTGAGTCTTTTCAAGAAACCGACCAAGGAATTGATGCATATATTCAAGATGAGATATATGATAAGGAAGCGTTTCTCCAAGCATTGGAAGATTTTGGATTACCACAAGTAGAATTGACCTATCACGTCAATCAGGTGGAAGACAAGGATTGGAACGAGACTTGGGAAAATGAGGGTTTTGCTCCCATTCAAATCGGTAACCTTTGCGTGATATACGATGCGAAACACTCTATCCCCGACAATCTTCATCCCCAGATGAATATTGGCATAGATGCAAAGTTGGCTTTTGGCACAGGCAATCACGAAACCACACGAATGGTCATCTCATTCTTATTTGAATTGGACTTGAAAGGCAAGCGAGTTCTTGATTGCGGGTGCGGTACGGGTATTCTCGGAATCGTGGCATCAAAGTTAGGAGCAAGAGATGTCGTTGGCTACGACATTGATGAATGGAGCGTGGAAAACACAAAACACAACGCAGAAATCAACCATGTTTCCAACATAGAGGTATTTCATGGAGATTCTCGCGTATTGTCTCACGTAAGTGGTGTCTTCGACGTGGTGGTTGCCAATATCAATCGCAATATCCTACTGGCTGATATTCGACATTTCAAAGATGTGATGGCTCCCAACGCTGTTCTTATCCTAAGTGGATTTTATGAGGAAGACATTCCCGTATTGTTGGAGGAGGCAGAAAAATACGATTTACATTCAGTAAAGCAAATGACGGAAAACCACTGGGCTTGCTTGGTTTTGTCATAATCGTCTTGGATTCTGCAAGCAATATGCTTGAGAAGGATAAACGATATGTTTGAGAGAGACAAACGATATGTTTGGATGGGATAAACATAAGGTTTATCTCTACCAAACATCATCTTCGCTTCCGATGGTCAGCATCTTCAAGTCATAATAAGAGCCATTGTAGATGTCGAAATCTACATATCCTCTGATGCCGGGCAACCTTCCTGCATCCGTATGTTGCCAAAACTTCCATTCTCCCTTATATTCCACCTTATCTACATAATAGTGGGCTATCCAATAAGGATAGTCATCAAAGACGGGAGCACTGAGATACTTCTCCTTAAATTTAAAATAGGTGTAGATAATAGGCTTGACATGGAATTTATCTTCCACGATGTGCAACCACGTCAATACGTCTCGCTGGAAATCTTCCAACTTCACGTCTTGTGGATAATGCTCTATATCCAGCACAGGAGGCAAGTCGCCCTTCTCTAATTTGGCATATTTCAAGAAGAAATAGGCTTGTTCTCTTGCTTTCGACTTATTACTCCAGAAATGGTAAGCCCCGCGGATAAATCCATGTTCACGTGCTTGGTAGAAATTCTCCTCGAATTTCTCGTCCACACGTGTAGAGCCTTCGGTAGATTTAATGATGACGAAACGCAATGGGCAGCCCTCGATGATAGAATGGCGCAACTTATTCCAGTCAATGTCGCCTTGATAATGAGAGATGTCTATTCCGTGTATTTCATAACCCTGCGGATATTTCGCATCTCCATACAAAGCCCGCCATCTGAATCCGGTAGGTCCGACAAAAAAGAAATAAAATGCCCAGATATAAAGCACGACGACTCCTATCCCTCCTATCCACCAAGCCAAGCGAGTGTTTTTCTTGAAAAGAGTAGTTAGCGGATAATGAGAATGAGCCTTCCTACCGCTTTTTTTCGTAGGACTGGCTTTTGGATTTGTCGTTTTCTTCTTTACCACACCTATTTATATTATATAGTATTACATCGTTCTATCACGTCAGAGAGCAAGTCTCTCTTGATAGTTATGGAAAACCGTGAATTGTCATTGACCAACCACATGATAGTTTGTCAATAGACAATTCACGGATAATATCTTTCAAATCATATAGATTGAATATATCATTGCTTACCTTGTTCGAGCATCAAAGTACGAGTAGCACGGTCACACACTACAGATGGTCCCCAATACTGGATTGGACCAGGATAAACGAAGCATGTTCCCTCTTCCCATTCCTTACGGTGCTCAACAAACTTCTTGAATGGACGACCTTCCAAGTCAACCAATGCCTTACGAATCACAGGTTTCATCTTACCGTTTCTGCGCTCCATGTTCATCATCATGGTGATAGGCACACCACCTGCAATCCAGTTGTCTGTTCCGTCGGTAGTATTCTTCACGATAGCCATGTAGCCAGTCTTGCCGTTAGCAATGAGCTGTGAAGCACTGATACCCAGAGCATAGCAATAGTCTGCATCAAAGTTGGAAGGAGCAGCGCAACGTCCCTCATATCCGAAGAAGTGATGTTGAGTGTTGAATTTACCAACAAACTTACCTTCCTTAGTCCATTGTTCGAGCTTGGCAGCCACCATTTCAGAGAGCAACTTCTCTGTCTCAATCAACGATACCTGAACGTTTCCGTGTGGGTCACGGTCAAGAGAGAGCTGGCGAGCCACGCCTTCAGGCAATGTAGCGAATGTTTCAGCATTCTCTTTGCTCAGATGAGCGAGGATATAGTCGTGTTGAGCTTTCTTGTCCAAGTCTTTGTAATCAGCTCCATGCTCTGCAAGCAAGTCGTTGAGTTCGTCAATCAGTCTGCCAATAGCAGGAATGAACTCTATCAAGCCTTCTGGAACCAAAACCACACCGAAGTTATCACCATTAGCGGCACGTTTAGCCACCACGCTGGCAATATATTCAACGATGTCGTTGAGTGTTTGGTCTTTGGCTTCCACCTCTTCAGAAACGAGACAGATATTGGGTTGACAAGTCAGTGCACACTCCAGAGCGATATGACTGGCTGAACGGCCCATCAACTTGATGAAATGCCAATACTTACGAGCAGAGTTACAATCGCGCTCGATGTTTCCAATCAGCTCACCATAAACTTTCGTAGCCGTGTCGAAACCAAACGATGTTTCGATTTGGTCGTTCTTCAAGTCACCGTCAATAGTCTTAGGACAACCGATAACCTGAACACCATAGTTCTTAGCTGCATAATACTCAGCCAATACACACGCGTTTGTGTTAGAATCGTCACCACCAATGATGACAATAGCCTGAATGTCGAGTTGACGAATGATTTCGAGACCTTTCTCAAACTGGTCAACATTCTCCAACTTTGTACGTCCTGAACCAATCATGTCAAATCCACCCGTGTTACGGTATTGGTCGATGATGTCAGCGGTAAGTTCCATGTAGTTATGATCTACCAAACCACCAGGACCCAAGATAAAACCATACAGACGGTTTTCAGGGTTGAGTCTCTTGATACCATCAAAGATACCACAAATCACGTTGTGACCTCCAGGAGCCTGACCACCACTGAGAATTACACCAACGTTCATCTTCTTGGTACTGCTTTCATTACCAGGAACAAACTCTACGAGTGGCATTCCGTAAGTGTTTGGGAAGAGAGCCTTGATCTCTTCTTGGTCTCCAACGCTCTGTGTTGGCTCGCCTTCATTCACTTTCACTGCCCCCTGAAGTCCTTTTGGCAACTTTGGCTGGTAGGCAGCTCTTTCTTTCTGTAAAAGACTTAATTTCATTTACCTTAAAATAATATTATTAATACTTCAGTTCTATATGCTTAATAATCTTTGCAAATTTACTCTTTTTTTGCGAGATATGGAAGGAAATCAGAAAGAAATCACCATTTTAAAACTTTTTTGCCAAAAAAACATGGATAATCCAATTTTATTTGCTATCTTTGGAGAATTAAAAACCAACAAGTATGAATAACAAACGAGAATTAAAAAGTTACATGAACAATGTGTTCGATGCACTCCTTTCGGAGTGCGTTGCAATGTCGTTGTATGGTGACAAGCCAAACAAGGAGAATTTTGAGGCTATGCTGACCACTTTGTTGGGTGCTCAAAAAAATTTCATCAGTCGTATCTCTCACCCAGAACCCGGAATGAAACAAAAGAAATACTTCAGTGTTCTCATTAAGGACTTTGAGGAATATGCTGACGAAGCCATTGACCACATCATCAACCTTGAAAGTTATCACTAAATTTTTGATCTAAAAAAATGGTAAAAGCTATTTGCAGGTGGATCTTGTATAAACAAATGGGATGGAAAAAGAATGTAACTGTTGACCATCCCGATAAATATATCATCTGTCTCGCGCCCCATACAAGCAATTGGGATTTTTTAATCGGACAATTGTATTCGAAAGCTGAGGGCTTGAAGAGCAACTTCTTAATGAAAAAAGAATGGTTTTTCTGGCCCTTGGGAAGTTTGTTTCGTGCAATGGGAGGCATTCCCGTCTGGCGAAGCAAACATACGAGCATGACCGACAATTTAGCGAGTGAAGCGACAAAGGCAACATCTTTTCGCCTTTGCATTACCCCTGAGGGCACACGTTCATTGAATCCCGACTGGAAGAAGGGATTCTATTTCATAGCCCTCAAAGCAAATATCCCTATTTTGCTATATGGCGTTGACTACGAAAAAAAACTGATTCAATGTACCAAAAGCATCATTCCGACTGGTGAGTTGGAGAAAGAGATGCAAGAAATCAAACTGTATTTTAAAGACTTCAAGGGAAAACATCCCGAGAAATTCACAATAGGGATAATAGATTAACTATGAGTAAGAAGATTGTATTTTTTTTTGTGATGTTGCTGATGCATGGAATGATTGCATCAGCACAGAAAGTTTATCTCCCAACAAATGTTGAGAACCAACTAAAAGACTATTTCAACACTTTTCAGGCAAACGAATCTCAATTTAAGGTTCAGCCACAAATGTCAACATACGTGATTGACAGCAAGGCAAGGAAAGTATCAATCACCGTAAGCGACATCTTTGCCGCACAGGAGTTTTCGCCCGACTTGGTCAATAAGATATATAAAAAGGTGAAGAAAACTCTTCCCAATCCTTACGATGACTATAAGATTCAGGTAATAACCACTGGAGTACCTATCGAAGAACTCATTCCCAACAGATTGTCTGACAATGCCGACAAGAGCAGAATGTGGGGAAAGATTAACTATAAGGGAAATCCGTGGGTTGAGAATATCTCGCGTCCGAATGAGATTACCCACGGTCTTTATAACCGCCATATCTCTCTTTGGGCAAGCCACGGCAGATATTACGACAAGAAGCAAGGATGGAAATGGCAACGTCCGTTCTTGTTTGGAACCACGGAAGACCTATATACGCAAACCGTCGTTCTCCCCTACCTCATTCCCATGCTTGAAAATGCTGGTGCAGTAGTTTTTTCGCCACGCGAGCGTGATTGGCAAAAGAATGAGATTATCGTTGATAACGACCATAGCCGTAAATCGGGTTCTTATCAGGAAACAAATGGCAATTACGCATGGAAGAACGCTGGTGTGGCTGGCTTTGCCTTACACGGTGGAACATATAAAGACAATGAGAATCCCTTTACCGCAGGTACCACTCGCATGGTTTCGACTACGAAGAAGGTCAAAGGTATCAGTCAAGTATCTTATCAACCCACCTTTTCCGAAAAGGGTAAATATGCCGTGTACGTAAGTTATCCCACCGTGGCACAAAGTGTGCCTGATGCTCAATACGTGGTTTGTCATCAAGGACAAATGACTTATTTCCGTGTAAACCAACAAATGGGTGGTGGCACATGGGTGTATTTAGGTACGTTTGAGTTTGATGAAGGCAACAACCCATCCAACCGTGTGGTGCTGACCAACTACTCCACTTCGTCAGGTGTCATCACCACTGATGCCGTGAGATTTGGCGGTGGCATGGGAAACATCCAAAGAGGAGGAACCACCAGTGGTTTACCACGTGCTTTGGAAGGTTCACGTTATTACGGACAATGGGCAGGGGCACCCTATAGCGTTTATAGTTCAAAGAATGGAGCAGATGATTATGGTGACGATATCAATACCCGTTCGTATATGACCAATTGGTTGGGCGGCGGTTCTTGCTATATGCCGAAGATGCAAGGTAAGAAAGTACCCATCGAACTGTCGTTGGCCATCCACAGCGATGCGGGATACAACCCCGACGGAAAGTCGCTTTATGGTTCTCTTTCTATCTGCACCACCAATTTCAATGAAGGAAAGCTCAACTCTGGTGTTTCCCGTATGGCAAGTTTTGAATTGGCAGAGAATCTGCTGTCTGGAGTAAGGAGAGACTTAAAGGGTAAGTTCTACAAATGGCCTCGTCGCCACTTGTATAACCGAAACTACTCGGAGACAAGATGCCCTGAGATTCCATCAGCTATCTTGGAAACGCTCTCTCACCAAAACTTCCCAGACATGCTTTATGGGCAAGACCCTTTTTTTAAGTTTCATTTGGCACGTTCCATCTATAAGAACGTGCTGAAATACGTAACTAACCAACATGGCGAATCGTATGTAGTGCAACCTCTCCCACCCGACAATTTCCATATCGAGATGTCGGGGAGAGGAAAGATAAAGCTTTCGTGGAATGCGGTAATTGACGAACAAGAGCAAACGGCTAAGCCCAATGCTTATAACCTTTATATTGCCACTGGCAACAAAGGTTTTGACAACGGACAGATTATCAAGTCAACCTCCTGTTCCATGAATCTCAAGCCAGGTGTGTTGTATCACTTCAAGGTAACTGCCATCAACAAGGGTGGTGAGAGTTTTCCTACAGAAGTGCTGTCAGCCCTTTACCAAGCCAAGTCGGATAAGACGGTGATGGTGGTCAATGGCTTTCATCGCCTGTCATCTCCTGCCGTTATCAATACCTCAACGAAACAGGGATTTGATTTATACAAAGACCCAGGCGTGACGTATGGCGTTACAGCTGGTTGGAGTGGAAAGCAGCAGTGCTTTGACCGTAACAAGATGGGGATAGAAGGTGCCGGTGGTTTGGGATATAGCGGCAACGAGATGGCTGGACAGTATATCGCCGGCAACGATTTCAATTACGTCATGGCTCATGCCGAGGCTATTGCGAGTGCTGGTAAATATAATATTGTGAGTTGTTCCAGCAAAGCGGTGGAAACGGGACAAGTGAAACTCAACAAGTATAACTGTGTTGACTTGATCTTAGGATTGGAGAAAAACGACGGTCATTCTCTTCAGAGATTCAAGACATTCTCTACCACCATGCAAGAGAAACTACGCTCATATACGAAAGACCACGGCAACCTCATCGTGAGCGGTTCGTATTTGGGGTCAGACATGATGACCAATGTCAGTGAACAATATTTCATGGCTAATGTGCTGAAGGTGAAATATGGTGGTAGTATGCTTGGGAAGAACTCGCCTAATGTGAGAGGCTTGGGAATGAATTTCAACATCTATCGCACCATCAACGACAAGCACTACGCTGCTCACGCACCCGAAATCATACAACCCATTGGCAATCAGTCGTTCTGTGCTATGCAATATGGCGATGGCAACGATGCAGGAGTGGCTTACAAGGGACGCGACTATGGTTGCTTCGTGATGGGATTCCCATTGGAATGTATCATCGATGTTTCTTCTCGCAATGCCATCATGCGTGGCATTCTCAATTATCTTGTGAAATAAATCATCAATCTATATTATCATGAAGATTCAAGCTAATGTATCAGGAAGCAGGAGTATAGAAATTACCGACTTACACTTGCAGACAATCGACAAATATGCCTTGCTCTCAAATCTCGTTGACAGTAACGGCATCGTAGATGAGGACGTACTTGATAAGCTCAAGTTCAACGTAAGGTCGATACTGGAATCAGAATCCAATTCCGACAAGAACCTGCTCGACCTCTGTTTAGATGTTATCTATAACAATAACATGAAGGCTTTCGGGTTGAATAAGTTGATGTCTCTGTACACCGAATGGAAAGCTAAACAGGAAGCACCTAACGAAGATGCCGAACCCACCTCGTCTATCTGACTTCCTGCCTACTACAAAGAAGGAGTGTGAACTTCGAGGATGGGAACAACTCGACGTGATTCTCTTTTCGGGTGATGCTTACGTGGATCATCCCTCCTTTGGTGCGGCTGTAATCGGAAGGGTATTGGAAGCGCAGGGATGGAAAGTGGCTATCGTCCCACAACCTGATTGGCACGGTGACTACCGAGACTTCAAGAAGTTAGGACGACCGCGTTTGTTCTTCGGCATTGCCCCAGGATGTATGGACTCTATGGTCAACAAATATACTGCCAACCGACGATTACGCGCCGAGGATGCGTATAGTCCTAATGGCAGGCACGATTGCCGTCCGGAATATCCCACGATTGTCTATACACGTATTCTCAAGCAACTCTTTCCCGACGTGCCGGTGGTATTAGGGGGTATCGAGGCTTCCATGCGAAGGCTCACCCACTACGATTACTGGCAAGACAAACTGATGAAATGTATTCTCTGTGATTCGGGAGCAGACCTTCTGGTCTATGGCATGGGCGAGAAAGTTACATCTGAGATTTGCAGGGAACTGGACAATGGAAAGCCTGTTTCGCAAATACACCACATTCCACAAACGGTTTATCTGTCAGACAAGGAACACATCGAAGGGGGAATTACCAACAACGACATCATCTTACATAGCCATGAGGAGTGTTTGAAGAACAAGAAGTTTCAAGCAGAGAATTTCAGACACATCGAGGAACAGTCTAACTCCATTCATGCCCAACGCATCATACAGGGAGTAGATGGAAAATTTGCCGTAGTAAACCCACCTTATCCTCCGATGACAACGGAGGAACTGGACGCGACATTCGACCTTCCTTACACTCGGCTGCCTCATCCAAAATACAAGGACAAGCGCATTCCCGCATACGAGATGATCAGACACTCTGTCAATATCCACCGCGGATGTTTTGGTGGATGTGCCTTTTGCACCATCTCTGCCCATCAAGGCAAGTTTATCTCGTGCCGTTCCAAGGAAAGCATTTTGCGAGAGGTAAAGAAAGTCATTGAAATGCCCGACTTCAAGGGATACTTGAGCGACTTGGGTGGACCGTCGGCAAATATGTATGGAATGGCTGGACGTAACCAAAAGGCTTGCGAGAAATGCAAACGTCCGTCTTGTATCCATCCTCATATCTGCCCTAATCTCAATACCGACCATTCTAAATTGCTCGATGTATATCATGCGGTAGATGCCTTGCCAGAAATCAAGAAGAGCTTTATTGGTAGCGGCGTACGTTACGACCTACTCTTACATCAATCGAAAGACGAAAAATGTAATGTGGCTGCAAGAGAATATACGCGAGAACTGATTTGCAAACATGTAAGCGGCAGACTGAAAGTGGCACCAGAACATACAAGCGAAAGGGTGCTCGAACTCATGCGCAAACCCTCGTTCTCACTCTTCAATGACTTCAAACGCATATTCGACAGAATCAACAAGGAAGAGAATCTACGCCAACAACTCATTCCGTATTTCATCAGCAGTCATCCAGGTTGTCATGAGGAAGACATGGCAGAACTGGCTGTCATCACCAAACGATTGGATTTTCATCTCGAACAGGTACAAGACTTTACCCCTACGCCCATGACCATCAGTACGGAAATGTGGTACACGGGCTATGATCCATATACCTTGAAACCTGTATTCAGCGCAAAGAACCAAAAAGAAAAACTGGCTCAAAGACAATTCTTCTTTTGGTACCAACCAGAGGAACGTGCTGGCATAGAACGAGAACTTAGACGCATAGGAAGACAAGACCTTATCCCCAAGCTCTACGATCGTCAGCATTATCCAGAATCATCAAAGAATAACCATTCTCCCAAAAATAATCAGTGGAATAAGAAAAAACGAAGGTAATACCCTCGTTTTTTCTTGTTTTTTACAAATGTATTTTATTGTCATAATAACCAACAAAAAGGCATCCGAATTTTCTTGTGAAATAGAATTAGGAGAACGGAAAAAATAGTAAACTCGGCTAAAATATCTCATTTTTGGAGCTAACATATATAGTTATGCTGCTAACTATATACTTTACGAGCGTAACTATATATGTTACGACGCTAATATTATATGTTATGAGAGACTGAAAAATGCCTTTTTTGGTGTAAAAACATGGGGTTTTGATTCAATTTTCAATACCTAAAAATAGTAAAACACTGATTTACAACAATATACAAAACCACACAAAAAGGGCATTTTTTCAACCAAAGTATCAACTTGTTTGAAAAAATGCCCTTATTTTGGTACCAAAATTCAGAATTTACATGACAAGACAAGAAAGATTACTGAGCATAATCCTCTGGTGTGAAAGTCTTTTCCAACAGAATGAGATTGGGACGAGTGGCAGAATGATATTCGTACCTGAAATTAAATCCCGCTTCCTTGTATGTCTTGATAGAAATATCCGTTTTGAGAGCTTCAGACAAAACCGAAAGCAACTTGTCTTTATCTCGAGCTATCCTGGCAGAGTCGTCTAATTGGTTAAACATACTATAATAATAAATCATAGTGCGAGTATTCTCGTCAAATGTCAGACTATCTGTTCTGATATTATGCTTGATTGCCGAAGGACAATTCTTCTTGGTATATTCCTTTGCCTCACGGGCGGCACGTTGCTCAAGACTCTCATGACACGCTGAGAGACAAACCGCTGCCAACAAGAATAAAATTACTTTCTTCATATACTTATATCTCTATTGTTCATCTAATCTCAAAATAACACTGGAGGCACCAATGGAGAAAACGGTACCGTCAGAAACAACACGACGCTCACGGTCGCCCAAGATTTCATTATCCACAAACGTACCCGTGTTACTGGGACCATCTCTTAATATATATTTCAGGTTGCCTTTCTTGTCTCTGCTCACGTTAATGACACAATGATGTGGGTCAATGCTGGGATCAACGGTCTCAATGGGACAATCAACGATATCCCCTTTCATATACTTGCCGATGATGTTGTCACCCATCTTGAGAGGAAAGATCTGCTTATATTGGAACACGTTTTCAATGACAACGATAGAACCATATTGCGTATCATCAACCTCTTCCTCGGGATTGGTTTCACGTTGGGTATTATGCAGTTTAGACACGCCAATGCGGATGCCAAAACGCTTTCCGCATTCGCTACATTCAAAGACTAAAGACTGACCAGCTTCATACTTACTTTCATCGAAGATAATGAAATGGTCACATTTAGGACAACGAACTCTTTTCATTAAAACTCAACTTTCATCACCCAAGCATCAGCAAAATGGTTGTCTGTATCCTTGAGGGGAATCAATACGTTGTATGCCTCTTCCTTCGTATCAAACTGTCCATAAAGCACTTTCGTAGATCCTTTAGACAAAATCTTTGCCTCTTGATAGCCCAAAGAATGTAATTGATTAACGTATTCTATGGCATTGTCGATAGTAACATGACTGGCAAGAATAATGGAATAATAAGGCTTGGAAGAATCATTCGAAACAAACAAGAGATTCGGTTTACCTGTTTTCTTCACAAAAGAAGGCATATCAATCAAACCCATTGAAGCCTCAACACCTTGCGAAAGGTTGGCTGAAGATAAATCTGGCGTTCCGTTCACAATATCTTTAGGCATCACTCTTGACAACAAACTGGTATTGACATTGCCTGTAGTATCTTCTTGTCCCATCTTTAGCTGTGGAATGAAAAAGAAGGCAAAGACAACGGCACAAGCCACGGCAGCATTCCGCACCCATGCCATGTTAACGAGAGTGGCTTTTGAAGATTTTACAACTGCTGGCTGAATGGCTTCTGCTGTTTCAGCCTGTCTTTCAGCAAGATTTGCCACACTCTGCTGCAAACTGGCTATCTCGTATGAACTTAAACCGTAGAGATTGGGCGTTAAGATACCAGCCAAACAAGGTTCAAATTCTGGCATCCCATGATTGTTCACGGTGAAAGAACCTAAACCTTCCATCTCCAAGAACCCCTCATTTTCAAGCTTTTGCCTCATTTCGTTAACTTCTTCCTCAATGCGATTGAGCGCATCAGGATAACTCATCTCGTAAGCATCAACATACGATTGCACCAAGAGAGAGTCGTTCAACTTCAATTGAGGATTAAACCCTATAGTTCTTAAAGGAGGAAAGAAGAGGCAATCATTCTCCTCATAATGCGCATCAACGTGATGAGCAACAAAACCTCCGAAGTTGGGAACGATAACGCAATCCTTGCTTAACAGCAAAATCTCAATGTGTTTAACCAATTCGTTCATGAGTACCAAATTACTTGTTTACGTTTCTTATTTGATTAACAAGAAGTTAGCGAGAATGATGCCTTCCTCTTGTTGTTTTTCCTCTTTTTCAGCTTTCAAAATTACGAATAATATCGCAAACGGGAAAAGGAAATAAGAAAAAAAAACTTAATTTGGGCAAGACAATTATGAAAACACAAAAGTGATGGAAAAATACAACTCTGCCGCCAAGATGTATAAAAGCCACAAAGGCAGCGTGAACGTAATGCCGATGGTCAGAACGTTGAAGATGTCAACAAGACTTCTCAATCTACCACTCATAACCCCATAGACAACAGAAACCGTGCTAATACCGAAACACAAGATAGGTACGATGCTGTCTGAGAAACTACTGGGAAAGAGAGAACCCGTGACACTCAACAATACGGCATGGGGAACGACGGTGAGGAGCAGCAACACCATAATATATATAAAGATGACGACATACACCACCTTTAAGGCAAATTGCTCACGATAAGTGAGTCGGTTGGGATGGGTGAACGCCACAGCCAACCCACACTCTACAAAAGCTCCGTAAGCGATACTGCCAAGAAGAAGCCAAACGAGAACGGGCGTGGCGAGATTCTGCGTGAAATTACCGAAAAGCCACCTGATGCCTTCACTGCTCAACAAAGAGCGGATGGGCACGTCTGGCAACACCGCAGAAACTCCCCACGAAAGGAGCAATAAGGCTAATTGGGCGACACATAGACACAACGCTAATACCGCAACAGCCCGAGTGATTCGTATCGACTTGTTTTTCAACATTCGTCTGGTTGGAGATTATCAACATCCAAGATTCTCAATTCAAATGCCCTCACCACCAATCTCGTGGCATTGACACCCATGCCCGCGTTACCATTGGGAAAGAGCTTTTGCACCAATTCGTTCTGTCGCTTTTCCAAGCTTTTCACGCCAAAGGGCATCCCACGCAGATTGGTTATTTGCTCTTTGGTGTATCCTAATGCAAGATGACGCAAGAAACGCTCATCATATTCATCAATCTCGTAATTGATCAACGACTCTTGTCTATACAATTGCACATTGACACTATGTTTGAAACGTTCTACTATCTTTTGGAGAATAGGTTGGTTGAATACCATCCTCTTTCCGTCAAGCACGCTGAACACATCACCGCGAGTGAGGAGTTCTCCACTTTTGAGAATAATGCCGTCGCATCCTGCATCAAGCACATCCACCCATAATTTCTCGTTGAGAATTTCACCCGTAAATATGAGAACTTTCACCTGTGGATATGTCTCTTTGGTCTGACGACAAATCTCTACGCCAATGGTGGTAGAGCCGCCTAATCCCAAGTCGAGCAATACCATATCGGGCAATTGCTGCTTGATGAGTCGCCAATATACTTGTTCATTTTCCGCAGTACCAATAATTTCTGCCTCTGGGATTTCGTTGCGAAAAATACCTTCCGTACCCTTCAATTCCAATGGCACGTCTTCTACAATGATAACTTTGAATGGTTCCATATTTGTTTAGCTATTGTTATTTCTATGACAACTTCTTTTGAATCAAGAAGATATGCTCTGATACCACATCCCCTGGCATTTGCCACTTCACCCATATCGCGGACAATTTGTTTACAGAGTAGATATGATACATTGACGGTAGCAGGGGTGAATAATTGAGTGCATTGCTCTGAAGAAAGATGAAGATGAGACATGTGAACGAGAATCGTGTAATACTTACCATCCTTATCCACAATCTCACACAGTGGTTTTTCTCCCTGGTTCTCCTTTTGCAACAGCTCAAAAAGATATGCCATCATGTCATCATCTACATGGGCAAATCCTTCAGTCTGTCTCATTGCTTGCGCACTGAGCATGGAATATAATTCTTTGTAATAAACCACCAATTCGGAGATGGCCTGCAGGTTATCATCCTTGCCCTCCACCAAATGCGCAATTCGTGAAGGATAATACATTGTCTCATGCTTTAGCGTACTTAATGTATTGTCGAGCACACTATTGCTAATATGAAGATTGTCGTTCTCGTATTGCTGCTTTCGCAATTCATCTGAAGCAATCTCTATATTTGTCAGTTGCAGTTTCTCTGACTCTATACTTTTGGTTAGTGCCTGTCGTATCTGGCTCACAACGTTCTCCAATGAAATGGGATGACTCTCATTGTCTATCATCTTGACATTCCATTCTTCATCAATCATCTTGAGCTTGTTTTCAGCAGACACATCACTTAAAAGAATGTTATTGATACTATTGATATGTTCCACGCAGAAGCGGTAGTATAGTCGATGACGATAATACATGAGATAATACAAGGGGAATATCATCACCAGCAAAATGACCAAGATAATCATGGCAACAGTCTTATTGGTTTCAGACTGTTGCATCATACGACAATAACTATCCAACGTATTATCGGCAGACCATTCACGGAAAAGTTGGGTATATACCTTGTTATTATAATTGTATAAATCCCATCTATGCAAAGCCAGTGCAGCTACGGCACTCTCATTGCGAACAGCCAAAATGGTATTGTAATTAGTTGAAACTTCGCTTCTGAACCATTGCAACTCAGCAGGCAACTTTGCATCAGTAGTAAAAGCTTCCATCAAAGATGTTCCGTCTGGATGTATCTTTTTATAGTGTTCGTTTAGACAATTCATGCAACTATCTGCAAATCTGAGAGATTTGTAATAATCTCCTTCAACGTTGGAAACGTATGAGCTATCTGCATATTCCTCAGCTTTTAACAACAAAGTAGAATTACCGTCATACGAAATACCATTGCCTTCCTCAATTTGAACTGGATTAGAATCACATGACACCAACAGCGTAGAGGCAAACAACACCAAGACTGAACGAGCAACACCTTTAGGCAAACGGAAATAGAAACGACTCCCCACTCCTTGTTTGCTTTCTGCAGCAATGGTACAAACCTTAAAGATTTGGCTGATTCGATGGTATTTCTCTATAATTCCTTTGCAATTCATCAATCCAAATCCATGCGAAGGAACTTCAGAAGGTATAGTTGGCAGAGTATTAGCGGCTATAGATGAAGAAATAATCTCATTTTCCTCGATTATAGGCTTATGATCGAACACATGTGCAAGTTGTTCCTCATTCATGCCTATGCCCGTGTCAGAAATGGAAATCTCCACATACTGGTCAGTGGAAGAAGATTGGATGGTAACTTTTCCGCCAGGATTAGTAAACTTCCTTGCATTGTCGGCAATGGTATTTATCATGAAAAGTGTAAGCGTCTTATCCGCCTTGACTACGGCATCAGTGTCTTCCACCACCAATTCAACGTTTTTCAGTTGGAACCCCATACGTCCTTTTTTCACAATATTGAAAAGCGGCTGTAGGGCAAAACTCTCTATTTGTAATCTCAAATCCCCCTGACGCATCTGAATCCATTTGGTAAGGACATCATTATAATCATTGATTTCCTTTGTCAAGTCAAAGATATACGCATATCGCTCCTCACGTTGGGTTTGAGATTCATTGCGTACGCTCAATTTCTTGATTTCGTGAATCATTCGGTCGATGAATGGAGTGACAGAATTGACAAGCGACACCTTTGCTCGTTGTTCAAGATTCAACTTCTTATTATTTAAGATGTGCATACGAGCAATCTGGATTTTCTCCGTTATTTCCTCGTAATGTTCTTCCACATCTTCCATGTGCTCATCATTAGCTTGTCTCCACTCTTCCAATGGTTTAAGAAGATTGGATAAAGAAAAAGTCTTATCATTTTTGCGTCGCATGTGGTCGAAGACAAGTAACAAGATCGTCACCAAGATAATAGCCAATACCACGATGGCAATCATGACGTTTAATTGTCGTGAAGACCTTTCTAACTGTTCAGCACGTGCTTCCAATTGTCTATCTTGTCGTGTCTGTTCCTGCAAATCCAAATACAGGTTTCGGTTATAATCGCTATTAGCCTTGTCATCAATGGCAGAATACACCAAACTCATTTGTTCACGAATAGACGCAACCAAGTCGGGCGCACTATTTATGGCACTATCATTGGTAAGTGCTTTTTGCAAACAGATGCCAGCCGACTGATAGTCTTGAATTGCCCAATAACACTCTGCTAACGTTCGATATGCTCCTGCCGTCTGGTAAATATCACCATAATCCCTAAATATATCAAGTGCCCGTAAAGCTAAATTGCCTGCCAATAGTTTTTCATCCATTTCGTCTATATTCACATAGCGAATGGCAGGTAAGTTATCACGAATGAGTTGCTTTCGATAGTTAGGATTTTGTAAATGCTCACTCATTCCCTGAAGAGCCTGGGCAATAAAGAACGGCATTCTGCTATCCATTGCCAATTGATAGCAACGCATCAAATAATCAAATTCATTCTGGTTAATTTCCTCTTGGGTATTGGCGGTGATGATTCCTCCTGCTCCTACATTGTATAAATAATTAAGCCATTGAGCCGTGTCTTGCTCCAAGTCGATGTTCTGTCTGACCATAGAAATGGTTTCGATGGACAAATCTTTCAATCCCAAGTAATAAAAGTAAGTAGAGGATACGATGGCAAACTCGCTCTCTGCATAAATCAAGCGTGTTTGTTGATGCGGCGTAAGTCTTCCTCGCTCTTCATTGATACGTTTGAGCCTTTGCATTGCCTTTTCACGATAATCGTAGAAATTCTTGTTTCTCGATTGTCGTTGGCAAAGGCGCATATATTGAATGTCGGCAATAAGCAATTCCAATTGGTTATCTGTGGAAATGCTGTCTAACAATTTGTAAGCACCGTCGTAATCCATTTTTGCCATGCTCACAAAAGCCAAGTTGTTATATGCCTCTGCCTTGCCATCCTCATATTTACCAGAGATACTCATGGCACGTTCGGCATATATACGAGTAGAATCTAAGTTTCTATAGTGGTAAGAATAAGAAATATCATTCAACTTGTCAACTTCATCTTTTCTGGAATTAGAACAAGCTGACAAAAAGAAAAGACTCAATAGGAGTAACAATCCTATTGAGTCTTTATAATAATGATTATTATGCGCGAGCCTTAGCAACGTAACCAAGAGCCTCCTTGCACTTATCGGTAACATACTGCCAATCACCTGCTGCTACCTTGTCTTTGGGGAACAGTTTAGAGCCCATGCCAACACAGTAAACACCAGCCTTAAACCATGACTTGAGGTTTTCCTCTTCGGGAGCTACGCCACCGGTAACCATGATTTTTGACCAAGGCATTGGAGCTTTCAATCCCTTCACCATATTTGGACCATACACATCTCCAGGGAACAATTTAGTAAGGTCGCAACCCAATTCCTGGGCTTTGCCAATCTCACTCACGGTTCCGCAACCAGGGCAATATGGTACAAGACGACGGTTACAAACAGGAGCAATGTCAGGATTGAACAACGGACCCACTACGAAGCAAGCTCCCAACTGGATATACATGGCTGCGGTAGGAGCATCTACAACAGAACCAATACCCAATGCCAATTCGGGACACTCTTTGTCGGCCCATTTCACCAACTCACCAAATACTTCCTGTGCGAAATCACCACGGTTGGTAAACTCAAAAGCACGCACACCACCTTCATAACAAGCCTTTACGACATTCTTGCAAGTCTCCAAGTCCTTGTTATAAAATACGGGAACCATACCCGTATCACCGATTTTCTTTAATACGGCTATCTTATCAAATTTTGCCATAGTTTATATATAATTCAATTTCTGTTTGATTCTCTATTTATTGGTAGCTACCTTATCTTTGTACACGACCGTTGGCATTACCGCCAGCAAGAGACTCTACTTCGTCAACACTTACCAAGTTGAAGTCGCCATTGATAGTGTGCTTCAAAGCAGAAGCAGCAACAGCAAATTCAAGAGCTTCACCTTGTGTTGGCTTGGTCAACAGGCCATGAATCAAGCCACCAGAGAAAGAATCGCCACCACCTACACGGTCGATGATAGGATTGATCTCGTAACGCTTTGACTGGTAGAATTCCTTACCATCATAAATCAATGCCTTCCAGCCATTGAAAGTAGCAGAATAAGACTCACGAAGAGTAGATACCACATACTTAAATCCAAACTCCTCACGCATCTGCTTGAAGATTCCCTCGTAACCCGCAGCATCAGTTTGTCCACCTTCTACGTCTGCATCAGGCTTGAAGCCAAGGCAAAGTTCGGCATCTTCCTCATTACCTATACATACATCTACATATTTCATCAATGGACGCATGATAGAGATAGCCTTTTCAGAAGTCCACAACTTCTTACGGAAGTTCAAGTCCACAGAAACGGTTACACCATGACGCTTAGCAGCCTCGCAAGCCAGCTTGGTCAGTTCGGCAGCCTTGTCAGAAATAGCAGGTGTGATACCACTCCAGTGGAACCACGCAGCACCTTCCATAATGGCATCAAAATCGAAATCCTCTGGAGAAGCTTCTGCAATGGATGAATGAGCACGGTCATAAATAACCTTAGATGGGCGCATAGAAGCACCTGTTTCAGCATAATAAAGTCCTACGCGGTCACCGCCACGAGCCACGAACTGCGTATTAACGCCATATCTGCGCAATGCATTAACGGCAATCTGACCAATCTCATGCTTTGGCAATTTACTAACGAAATATGCCTCATGACCATAGTTGGCAACAGAGATGGCAACATTAGCTTCACCACCACCTGGGATAATGCGGAATGACTCACTCTGAATAAAACGATCGTTGCCCTGAGGCGAAAGACGGAGCATGATTTCTCCTAATGTAACAATTTTAGCCATTTTTCAAGTTGTTTGTTATTAAACAATTAATTTTATAGATTCATTCGCAAAAATACTCATTATTTCGTTAAATGAAAAATAAAATCACAAAAATTATCATTTTAAGGGCAAATATTATGGCTGTGCATTCGCACAATTCGATTTTTATTGCTAATTTTGCACAAAATAATACATAAATGAAAGAAAGAATCAGAATAAAAGATATCGCTATCAGGGCTGGCGTATCTGTGGGAACGGTAGATAGGGTGCTACACGATCGACCAAACGTTTCAAAACCTGCCAAGGAACGGGTGGAAAAAGCATTGAAAGAACTGGACTACAAACCCAATATGTATGCAAGTGCTCTTGCATACAATCGTTCATACACTTTTTATCTATTAATTCCCGAACATGATTCTGAAGCCTATTGGGAAGAAATCGAGGAAGGTGCCCAGAAGGCAATGGAAGCAAGACGCGACTTCCACATTGACGTGAAGAACTGTTATTATGAGCGTTTTAACGAAGAAAACTTTGGCGTACAATGCGAATCCATCCTTAGCATGAATCCAGATGGCGTTGTCATCGTGCCTTCGACGTTGGAACAAACAAGACTGTTTACCGATAAGTTGCATGAGCTGGAAATTCCCTTTATCCTACTCGATTCATATATGCCTGATTTAAAACCATTGTCTTTTTTTGGCCAAGATTCATTCGCCAGTGGCTATTTTGCGGCAAAAATGCTGATGATGATAGCCTCTAACGAGAAAGAAATCATGCTGATGAAACAAACCAAGGATGGGAAAGTGATGAGTAAGCAGCAAGCAAACAGAGAGGTTGGTTTCAAGCATTACATGTTGGATCATTTCCCCGAAGTGAAAATCCACGAACTCGATTTGCCACTTGATTTCACAAAGAAACGATATGAGCAGATTTTAGAGAAGTTTTTCTCCTCTCATCCATCCCTTCACCATTGCATCACATTAAACTCCAAGGCACATATCGTAGGCGAGTTCCTATTAAAGACCAATCGAAGAAACACACAGATAATGGGTTATGACATGGTAGCGAAGAATGCGGAGTGTGTTCGTCAAGGTAGTATTTCGTTCTTGATTGCTCAACATGCTTACCAACAAGGTTACTCCTGTATTGATGCATTGTTTAATGCCATCGTATTAAAGAAGAAAGTTTCTCCCATCAACTATATGCCCATCGAATTGCTCATGAAGGAGAACGTGGAATTTTATCGCAGAACACAACTATAATAACTAAAATAAAAACATTATGAAACAAACAGCATTCTTAAAAATCAATCCCGCAGACTCTGTGGTTGTCTGCCTTCGCCCCATGCAAAAGGGAGAGACGATAAACATTGATGGAAAAACCATTGAAATAAAGCAAGACACACCCGCAGGACATAAACTATTGATAAAAGATGCTCCCAAAGGTACAGACATCATTAAATATGGTTATCCTATCGGTCATAGTATTGAAAACCTAACCGAAGGACAATGGGTTAACGAAAACAATATCAAGACCAATCTTTCTGGTTCACTTGAATACGAATATTCACCTGTAAACGAACAGCTTAGCATAGAAAACGAAAACCTTACCTTTAAGGGTTATATGCGTAAGAATGGCGAGGTGGGAATCCGTAATGAGATATGGATTGTACCAACGGTAGGTTGCGTAAACAGTATTGCAGAGAAATTAGTGGATTTGCTGAAAGCAGAAACCAATTGCGAAGGAATTGACGCCATTCATGCTTGGCATCATAATTATGGTTGTTCACAATTGTCAGGTGACCATGAGAACACCCGTAAAGTATTACGTGACATTGTGCTTCATCCCAATGCAGGAGCCGTTCTTATCTTGTCATTAGGATGTGAAAACAACCAACCAGACGAGTTCATGAAGCTACTGGGTGACTACGACCAAGAAAGAATCAAGCTTTTGGTAACTCAAAAGGTCGAAGGAGACGAGTTAGAAGAAGGCATGAAGATTCTTCGCAGCTTATACAACATCGCTAAACAAGACGTTCGTACAGATGTTCCCATCAGTCATCTTCGCGTTGGATTGAAATGTGGTGGTTCAGATGGCTTCTCTGGCATTACCGCCAATCCTTTAGTAGGAGAATTCAGCGACTGGTTAGTAGCACAAGGTGGAACATCTATTCTCACGGAAGTTCCTGAGATGTTTGGAGCAGAAACCATCTTGATGAACAGATGTGAAAACTCTAAACTTTTTGACCAAACGGTTACCATGATTAATGATTTCAAGGAATATTTCTTGTCTCACGGGGAGCCTGTTGGTGAAAACCCATCACCAGGAAACAAGGCAGGTGGTATCTCTACGCTTGAAGACAAGGCTTTGGGATGTACACAGAAATGTGGCCGTGCTCCCGTAAGTGGTGTTCTTGCCTACGGTGATCGTTTACAAGTAAATGGACTGAATCTTCTTTCCGCACCAGGAAACGACTTGGTCGCTTCCACTGCCCTCGCTTCGGCAGGATGTCAGATTGTTCTGTTCACTACAGGTCGTGGAACGCCATTCGGAACATTTGTTCCCACTATGAAGATTTCTACCAACTCACAACTATTCCATAATAAACCTAATTGGATAGACTTCAATGCAGGCGAATTATTGGAAGGTGCCGAAATGAAAGTTCTTCTTCGCAAGTTTATAGAGCTTATCATTAGCGTTGCCAATGGTAATTTGGTAAGGAATGAGAAGAATGGATATAGAGAGATTTCTATCTTTAAGAATGGTGTGACCTTATAATTTCCTATAATATATAAATTGGAAAAGATAAGCAACAAGAAAGGAATATTAGCCTTATCACCATTGGTGGTATTCTTGGTACTTTATTTAGTCACCTCTATTATAGAAGGTGACTTTTATAAAGTACCAATTACCGTTGCCTTTATGATAGCCAGTATCTATGCCATTGCGCTCTCTGGCGGCTTTGCCCTTTCCCATAGGATTTCCATATTCAGCAGAGGTGCAAGTACTGAAAACATGATGCTGATGTTATGGATATTTGTATTGGCTGGTGCATTTGCCAATTCTGCCAAGCAAATGGGATGTATAGACGCAACGGTCAACTTAACTCTCAGTGTATTACCAAGTAATATGCTTTTGGCTGGACTATTCCTTGCAGCTTGTTTTATCTCTCTTTCCATAGGTACAAGCGTAGGCACCATCGTTGCCTTAGTTCCAATTGCCGCAGCATTGGGAGAGGCAACAGAAGGAAGTATTCCCCTCATGACAGCTACTGTCGTTGGTGGTGCTTTCTTCGGCGACAACCTATCCTTTATCTCCGACACCACAGTAGCCGCTACATCTACACAAGGTTGTAAGATGAGTGACAAATTCCGAGTTAATCTTTTCATCGTATTGCCCGCTGCCATTGTAGTCCTTATCTTATGTCTTTACATGGGAAAGGGAATACAAGCCCCCTCCTCCATTCCCGAGATAGAATATGTCAAGGTTACACCTTATATAATAGTATTACTCATGGCAATATTCGGAATGAACGTGATGGCAGTACTTACCATAGGTCTCATGCTAACAGGTGTGATAGGCATATTCAACCACTCATACGATCTATTTGGTTGGTTCAATTCCATGAGCGATGGTATTTTGGGCATGAGCGAGCTCATCATCATCACCATGATGGCAGGCGGACTATTGGAAATCATCCGTGAAAATGGTGGAATTGACTTTATCATCCAAAAGATGACCACCCACATTCATGGAAAGCGTGGTGCAGAATTTGCCATTGGGATTGTTGTGTCATTGGTTGATATTTGCACTGCGAACAACACAGTAGCTATTATCACCGTTGGCGGTATCGCTAAACAAATTGGAGACAAATACGGTGTTGACAACAGGAAATGCGCTTCTATACTCGACACATTCTCATGCTGCGTTCAAGGCATCATCCCATACGGAGCCCAGATGCTCATGGCAGCAGGACTTTCAAAACTAAATCCCATTGAGATTATACCTTATTTATATTATCCTTTTGCAATAGGGATAGCTGCAATACTCTCAATTTTATTGCGTTTTCCAAAACGATACAGTTAATATGGATATTATTCAAAGAAATTTTTTCCGTCTCTTGCGTTCTGGGGTACTCAATGAATATGAGTCACTTGAACCGATGTCTAACTTTAAATGGAACAGACTTTTCCAAATCATCAAGGTGCAAGGTGTGGAAGACATTGCCCTCAAAGGTATCAAGAATCACACCTATGATGAGAATGCCAATATACCCAAACCGTTGGTAGATACATTATTGGACGTGGAAGTGGAACCTGCAGATCAATCCCTACCCCAGATGTGCAACTCCATTCTGAGAAAAAGACTGAAGAAAATACAAAGTGAGGAAAGACATCATATAGATGCCTCAATGACAACTTTAGACCTGCTAAACATCATCGTTAAAAACACAGAGAGCATATTAAATAGTGGTATCTCCTTGAAATACATTTCAGAGATAGGTAGTTTTTTGCGAACAAGGGGCGACAAGGTAGATTTCGTGAAGTTAGACAATTGGCTGTCTTCACTTCATATCCAACGAATGGCACAACTCGAAGGAAGTATATTGATTTCCGTTTTTGGTTTTGAGGAAGACGAAATTCCCTTTGTCAAGAAAGTAGAGAAGTCAGCCTACAAATTAACTATACAAACACTGGCTCGTACTGAAAAGGAAACTGCCAAGGAATGGAATTTCCGGCAAAGCAATATTGGATTTGTCCACAACAATTCCAAAGTGCTACGCAGGAATCTCCGCAGGAGTATCAGATACATCGACTATGCTCCCATCGAAACCGTAAGCAACCTGATTCACAATTTTGCAAAAAGTTTATCAGAAATAGAAGAATAATTTAAACTTCTTTCTTGGTAATGAAATAAAAAATCTTTATCTTTGCATTCAGTAAAGGAGAAAGAAGAAAAAATGAATAGAATCATCGCTATAATTATCGCCATTTTTACAATTGTCACAATACATGCCCAAAGTTACTATATACAATGCGAAGATACCTGTAAGCACATCCACGGAATAGACATTAGCCACTATCAAGGCAATGTATTCTGGGAAGCTATCGGTAATAATTCAAAAATGTACTATGTGTACTTGAAAGCCACGGAAGGTGGAGACTTGATAGATGCCAAATATGAACAAAACATCCAATTGGCTCATCAATACGGACTGAAAGTTGGGTCTTACCACTTTTACAGAGCTCGCACCCCACAAGAAACACAGTTGCGTAACTTCATGGCACAATGCAGACCTGGCGAACAAGACTTGGTTCCGATGATAGACGTAGAAACGAAAAGCGGTCTTTCAAATGAAGCATTCAGAGACTCACTTTCCAAGTTTCTGCATTTGGTAGAAAAGAAGTACAAGCAAAAGCCCTTGATTTATACAGGTGCCAACTTCTACGACCACATTCTGTCTGGAGGAATGCTTGACGACTATAAGATTATGATTGCCCAATATACCGAGAGAGAACCCGTACTCATTGACGGCAGAGACATCACCATGTGGCAATATACGGGAAAAGGCCACATCAATGGCGTAAATGGATACATCGACAAGAGCAGGTTTATGGGCAACCACAAATTGAGAGAGATAAGATTTAGACATCATTAATATAAATATTTTTAATACAAGAATATATGGCTATCATTAAATGTCCGGAGTGCGGCCACCAAATAAGTGACAAAGCACCAACATGCCCCTCGTGTGGAGTAGAAATCAAGGGGAAAATCATTAAGTGTTCACATTGTGGTGAGGTGTATTTGTATGACCAAGAGATGTGTCCGAATTGCCATCATGCCAATTTCGGTCCCATTCCAGTAGTCAATTCTAACCCCTATGAAAACGTTCAGAAAGAGCAGCAGAATCCAAGGAGATTGACGGAAGACCTTTTCGACAACGAATATGATGAGCAAGATGACAGCAACGAAGAAGCTGCCACACCTGTTGCCAATGACAATGAAGACGGGAATGATGGTGGCAACAAGAAGAAAAAGCCATCCAAAAAGAAGAAGAAAAATTATTCAGCTTTCATCGTAGCCTTCGTATTGGCTCTTATCGTATTGGCTGTTTCGGGGTATTTCTATAACAAGACCAAGACCGAACAGGAGATTGAGTCATTCGAATATGCCATGAGCAGCAAGGAACCTATGGTATTGCAGAGTTATCTGGATCAACATCCCGATGCACCTAAAGACCACAGAGACTCCATCCTGGCACGTATCAAGTTCCTCCAAGAAATAGACAAAGACTGGACTGATGCCATCGCAAGTGGCTCAAAGACCGTGTTGCTCGACTATTTAGAGAAAAACCCGAAGTCGCTTCACAAGAACGACGTGCTGAAGATGGTTGACTCTATCGACTGGGAGGTGGCTGTCAAGGAAAATTCTGTTGAGGCATACGAGAACTACCAAAAGGAGCATCCACAAGGAATACATTATGGAGCTTCTGAAGAAGCCATCAGGAACATGAAGTCAACCACCCTTCTCCCAGAAGAGAAGCAGATGGTGAACAACCTGATCCGTCGTTTCTTCCAAAGTATCAACGACAAGGATGAAAAGAAGATTCAGAGTACCGTGAATGATCACATGAGTAACTTCTTAGGCAAGCCCAACTCTACACGTGACGACGTTACCGCTTTCATTCGCAGGGTATGGAAAGCAGAGCTCTCTAAGATTATCTGGCACGTTTTAGGTGACTATAAGATTACCAAATCTACCATTGCAGAAAACAAGTACCAATACAACGTAGAGGTTACCGCAACAAAACGCGTAGAAAGAAAAGACAAGAAGAGCGTACCAGAGGCACGATACAGAATGAACGCCAAGGTCAACTCTGATACTACTATCGTAGCACTTGACTTGACGAAGATAGTAGAAGAAAAGAAGGACGATAAAGCTAAGAAGAATTAGTAACATATCAAGAAACCATCGGTCACTATGCAAAGAACCGATGGTTTCTTGTATAGTGACCGATGGTTTCTCATATAGTTACCCGTCAAGACATCATCCTCACGGGCAATTATCTCAGCTCTCTCTCATCTCTCTCAACAAACTCTTTTGGTGTTCGGAGAGATGGGTAGGTAGGGTGACATTATAAGTAATAATCAAGTCGCCGAAAGTACCATTACCCTTATCATATCCTTTACCACGAATCCTTACCTTGGTGCCAGGTTGGGTCTCTGGCTTGATTTTCAGCTTAATCTTACTACCATTACTTAATTGTACAATCACCTCACCGCCAAGCATGGCTGTGTACAAATCAATGTTCACCGTAGCATTCATGTCGCCCACTCCCCTATAGGCAGACGACTGTCTGGATGTACGGTTACCCCCCATTCCGCCAAAGAGACTCTCAAAGAAACTTGAGAATGCACCTCCGCCTCGCATGGATGAGAAATCAAAGCCTTCGAATGGCGAACCACCACCAGAGCCACCCCAGTTGAAGCCGCCAAATCCTCCACTCTCAGCCCTGTCCGCATCTTTCCATTGCTCACCATATTGGTCATACTTCTTCCTTTTCTCAGGGTCACCTATCACCTCGTATGCCTCGTTGAGAGCTTGGAATTTTGCCTTGGCCTTCGGATCATTAGGATGCAAATCGGGATGAAACTGCTTAGCTCTCTTCCGATAAGCCTCTCTCACATCTTTCTGAGGGATGTTCTTGTCAACCCCCAGGATTTTGTAATAATCAATAAATGCCATAATTACATTCCTCCTTTTTTTAAAAATATCAGCAAAATTCATGCCCACATGACATTATCTCGTTTTTTTTATTTAATTTTGCCCAAAATAATTTATTATCATGAAAAGACTACTCATATTAAGCATCTTTGCACTATTTATGTTCACACCCATGATGGCAAAAAAGAAAATTAGTTTAAGGGTAATAGAGACAAGCGACGTTCACGGCTCATTCTTTCCACACGATTTTATCACTCGCAAACCGAAGAAAGGGTCTATGGCTCGTGCTTACTCATACGTCAAAAGAATGAGGGACATTTACGGTGAAAATTTGTTGCTGTTAGATAATGGCGACATCCTGCAAGGTCAACCCTCCTGCTATTTCTATAATTATATTAACTCCCAAGATACCAATATTGCCGCAGAGGTGATTAATTATATGAAATATGATGCGCAAACAATTGGAAACCATGACATTGAGACAGGACACGCCGTTTACGACAAATGGATCAAGGAACTGGATTGTCCTGTCTTAGGTGCCAACATCATAGATGTTGCAACGGGTAAGCCATACGTTGAACCATATACCATCATCCAAAGGGAGGGCGTGAAGATTGCCGTCCTTGGTTTGATAACACCAGCCATTCCCAACTGGCTCACCGAGGATTTATGGAAAGGATTGCGGTTTGAGGAAATGACCAATTGTGCCAGATATTGGGTGAATCACCTGCAAAAGGTAGAAAAGCCTGACATCATCATCGGACTGTTCCATAGTGGGAAAGAAGGTGGCATCAAAACAGATGAATACGAGGAAGACGCATCTTTGAGAATAGCCAGGGAAGTACCTGGTTTCGATTTAATACTTTACGGACACGACCATACACGCAATAACGAGGTGGTGAAAAACACAGAAGGCAAGGATGTGGTTTGCCTTGACCCGTCTAACAATGCCATCTTCATAGCAGACGCTACCATCGAACTGACGTTAAAAGGGAAGAAAATCGTGGACAAGCAAATCACCGGTAACCTCGTGAACATCTTGGATGAACCCATAGATGAAGATTACATGGCGCATTTCAAGTCACATATCGACAAGATAAATGGCTTTGTTAACCAGAAGATTGGTGTGGTGAAACAGTCTATGTACACCAGAGATTCTTATTTCGGCAATTCTTCATTCAACGATTACATCCTTAACTTGGAATTGCAAATAACAGGTGCAGACATCGCATTCAATGCTCCTCTCTCATACGATGCTGTCATCGAAAAGGGAGACATCTACGTCAGCGACATGTTCAACCTCTACAGATATGAGAATGAGTTATATGTGATGCGACTCACGGGCGAGGAAATCCGCAAACACCTTGAAATGAGTTATGACTTGTGGGTTAATACCATGAAATCACCAGAAGACCATTTGTTGCTTCTCACAGAACGTACCCGCGATGACCAGCAACGCATGGGATTTACAAATTTCTTATTCAACTTCGACAGTGCGGCTGGAATAGATTATGAAGTTGACGTTACAAAACCTAATGGGGAAAAGGTTCACATCTTGCAGATAAGTAATGGCGAGCCATTTGACGAAAAGAAATGGTATAAGGTAGCCATCAATAGTTATCGTGCCAATGGTGGAGGCGAATTATTGACTCTTGGTGCCGGTATTCCCCGTGACCAACTGAAAAGCAGAGTCATTTGGAGAAGTGACAGAGACCAACGGTACTATTTAATGAAAGAAATAGAAAAGACGGGAGTTGTTGATGCCAAGCCTAACAACAACTGGAAATTTGTGCCCGAAGAATGGACCAGACTGGCTGCTGAACGAGACAGGGCTTTACTTTTCAAAGACAACAAGTAACCATGAATAAAGATTGCTATTGGTTTATCTTTTGCAAGACCGAATTGGTCTTGGAAAAGCAGGATGACGGGAGTTACACCATACCAAAAGGAAAAACGCCTCCCGTAGAAGCTAAGCCCTGGACTACCATTCACAACATCACTCCATTTGAGGATGGAACTGCGGTAAAGACATTCCGCATTGACGCTCCTCTGACAGAAGATGACAGATATGAAATGTGTGGATTGAGAAAGTCGTATTATAAAATTCCATACAACTTATACCTAAAGGCTGGGAAATGCCAGGAAATACTCTATTGGGATTTCAACACGAAATTCTGTGGCGTATGTGGTGCGCCTATGAAATTACATACCGACATCTCTAAAAGATGCACCAATTGCGGGAAGGAAGTGTGGCCTCAACTCGCTACGGCTATTATCGTACTTATCCGTAAGGGCGATGAGGTGCTGCTCGTTCATGCACGCAATTTCCAAGGAGACTTTTATGGACTGGTAGCTGGATTTGTGGAAACGGGAGAAACCTTAGAGGAAGCCGTTATCCGTGAGGTTCATGAGGAAACGGGATTGGAAATCAAAAATATACGATACTTCGGTTCCCAACCGTGGCCATATCCGTGTGGACTGATGGTAGGATTCAATGCCGAATATGTATCGGGAGAGATTCATCTACAAAGAAGTGAATTGTCTTCAGGAAAATGGTTTAAAAAAGACAACCTGCCTCATATCCCCGAAAAGCTAAGTATTGCAAGAAAACTGCTGGATCATTGGTTGGAAGAAAGCAATCCATAGACATGGCATTTGTATAAAAACAAACGTCCGTTGCCTTCAAGCTCAACTGCTTACACGGCAACGGACGTTTGTTTGATGAGTAGTAAAGGTCTGCCCTACCACTTATCAACATACTTTCTTACGAAAAGCCACCATTTCCATGTTTCTTGATGGCTCACTTTAGCGACAGCCTGCAAGCAACGGTATGCTTTATGTTCAGGATTCAACCTTCTTACGATGTAATAAAAACCACATGTGTTTAACAATCCTACCAAAACCACGATGGCAAACTGTTTGGTGGGTCCCCATTCCAAGACATAATACACAAAGAGCCAAATCATGATATTGATAAAATCAAGGGTTATCACTGCTACAGACGTACCGATATGCGAGAATCCCATTTCGATGAAAAGATGGTGAAGATGCGATTTGTCTGCCTTGAAAGGAGAGATACCCTTAGCAATTCTGCCCGTCATCACTCTCAATGTATCAAACACTGGAACGGACAATACCGATAAGCAAAAGGCTACCACGCCCATATTGGTAAAACTTTCGGCAACCATAGAGTCGTTGTCAATGATGTGCAGACAGAAAATCACCATCAACATTCCCATCATGGTAGAACCACCGTCACCAATGAACATTTTCGACTTCTTTCCAAAGACATTATGCACAAAGAATGGTATCAAAGCCCCAGCAGCCAAACAAGACATCACCGACATGGTGCCATCGAATGCTAACATGAAGAACGTACCGAATACCAAACACGCCATCACGCAGAAACCCGACGAGAGACCATCTACTCCATCTATCATATTAATGGAATTGATAATACCACAACCGGCAATAGCAGTTAAAGGTAACGACACATAGACAGGTAACTTCTCAATGCCAAACAAACCGTGGAAATGATTCATGTTGGTTCCGTCCATATACACGATAAAGGCTATGACCAAAACTTCCAAGAACAATCTCACTATAGGACTAACACCAATCATATCGTCACCACTTCCGATGAACAACATGACGGTCATCGCCACAATACACGTAAACAACGCATTGCTATGAAAGAAAATGCTGGTAAATCCCGCACCTACTACAATTCCCCAAAACACAGCCATTCCACCTAACACTGGCACTGGTTTCTTCTGTAATTTACGTGCATCAGGATTATCCACCAAATCCCTTTCTTTCGCAATCTTTACTATAAATGGGTGAACAATGGCAGTAAATACCATTGCGCTCATAAATGGCAATAAGATGCCAGAAAAGAACATGTCCCATGTTAGATAGTGATGAGTTGAAAAAATTATCATGTTCTTCTATATAAATCTTTAAAACCTTTTATTATAAAATGATTAAAACAGTAAAACGTTTCTGTTGGAAACAACCAAAGGTTATCCCAATAAACGAAAAGTTGACCATACAAAGTCTTCGTCTTTTTAACTAATATATTTCCTCTATATATTTGCTTTTTACGTTGTAAATAGCCAAAATTACCTGTTGAAAAAATATGATGTAGTAATCTACCAGAATGGACAGAAAATTTTACGTCATACATAGGGATCAGTTCTTTGTTCATACCTAAACCATCAACGGCCAAACTCGCAAAATATTTCCATAGTTTTGTTAACCCCAAAAATTCAACATCCTGTTTCAACTGATTCAAGTCTATTTTATCATTATTCTTACTCAAATAGCACATCCAATCACAAATCTGGCGTAATCCCAACCCACTTGTTAAATAATGATTCATAGCATGTGCAAAAATAAAAATAGCGTCAAACCGACAAGGAGGCATTTCAATATATAGTGAATCAACAGATTTTTTTCTAACATTTTCCTCTTTGCTTAAGCATTTAATCATCCATTCATGAAAATGGTTATCAAAATTTTTGCATATGGTCAATTGAATGTCACCATGCAATTCAACAATAATATCTCTTAGTGTGTATTCTGCATGTTTACGATAATCTTTTGTCTTTTCTCCAATTTTGCCACCAAGCCTTTCTATTGTTCTTTTTGCAGTATCATAATCTTCTAATCTAAAGCCAACAAGTAAATCTACATCGCCAGATGTACGACGATAGGGATTGGGATAGCACAGTCCAACTCCTTGCCCTTTCAATACGATTGGGGTTATACCATCTTTTTTGAATTCACAGATAAGATTAGGAATAACATCATACAACAGTCTGTTCTCCTTTTCTATTTCACTAGTTTTTTTTATAAACTGAAAAAAGATGCTTTTGGGAGGACGTAATTCCTTTGGCATAGTTGACAAAGCATCCGTAACCAACCCTGTCACCGTCTGTTGATCGCAAAGTGAAAGTATTTCATACCAATCTACTTGCCCAGAATCAAAGAGGGTCAAATCGAGCGGTTTTCTCCAAAGCCCAGCCTTAATTAATTCAAGAAGTTGTGATTGAGATTTAGTCAACATAAAAAGAAAGACAATAAAATCAACAAATAAAGAACACAAATAAATACTAATTATTTCTCACAAAATCCAATCCTAATGAACGCATAAAAATCTCTACAGATTCATTTGGTGAAAATTTATCTATTTGTGCATTGCAAAATGACGACAATTGTTTAGCGTTATTTTCAACCTTATGAAATCCTGCAGCTATTTCATCTATATTTAATGGGTTTACACAAACTCCAGCATTTCCAACAACTTCTGGCAAACTTGTTGTATTAGACACTAAGGCTGGCTTATTATATGAAAAACCTTCAAGTGGGGGAATCCCAAAGCCTTCACATAATGACACTAATACAACAGCCTTACAATTTCTGAAAAGCCATTCAACATTTGAACGTGATTGAAAACCTAAATAATAAACATTTGGAATCATCGATAGCTCTTGTAGAATAATTAGACCACCATTTGCAGGTTTACCGCAAACTAAAAGGTTATAAATATTATCTTTCTCATTGAATTTCTTGAATCCATAAGCCATTCTTCTTATATTTTTACCTGGATGTATATTCCCAACAAATAAAAAAAATGGTTTGTTCAAATCTATTTTATTCCCCTCACTATCACATATCTCAGAGACTTCATTGATTGAATAATTGTTTTTAATGATGAAATTATAAGTTATGAGCAGTTTTGAGGGATTTACCTTATAGTATTTGATTATTTCATTTTTGCTATAATTGGATACAGTAAATATTTTATCACAAATCCTTATACATATTTTGGTTATCACTTTCAAATAATTCCTTTGAATATAACCATATCTTTCCTTTTCCGTCAAAAAGTATACATCATGCAGAGTAAAGATTTTTTTTGCCTTTATAAAAAAGGGCATTGAAGTACAATAACTATAAAATACATCACAAGACTTTAAATAAAAATAGAACAAGGTCTGTTCAAACAAAAAACGTTTCATACCTGTTCCTACATTTGGAATGTTAACATACTCCACATTTAAATTCTTAGGTATTGAGAGGTAACGTTCTGATATATTTTTTTGTTTATAAACTATAATCTTGCAATCATGAAGCTGATAATTACCCATTTGTTGTAACATCAATTGGATATACCTAAAAGCTCCCGTACCTTGCTCTTTAGATAATGGAATGAGATTTATGCCTATGACCATAAAAATGAAAGATAAATGGGTAAAGTAAAAAAATATAAATTCATGCAGTAAAAGGGCAAACTGACATTAATTTATTCAGATCTATATCTACGGAATGTGATTCACACTTTTCAATCAATTCAATTTTAGATAATTTTGTATCTAAAACGAAAGGTTCCTTATCTCTTCGATTTACTGATAGTATGTAATCAAGGAAAGCAAATCTTTTTGACTCACCATCTTTAAATTCAATCCACAAATTGGGGATTCTATAAGCATCAGACACTATCAAGCCATGAAGAGAACTTGTCACAACATTTTCACAACTACAAATATCATCAATAAATTTCTTCCAAGGATGAATGTTCTGAACATCGATTATCAACACAGAATCATCTTTTTCATAATCACGTAAAATGCTATTTTTCTTATCTCTAAAATGCGGAATAATTCCAAGTTTATATCGCTTTGCTACTTTGGGTCTATAATATTTAGGGAACAACAATGCAGGATCTCCATAAATTTGAGGGCAATCAACACCTCTTTTTATTAAATAATCTCTCGTTAAAGGTCCTCTAACTGCTAACACCTTTTTGGGCAATGCGGACAATTCTTTGTTTGGATAGACAATTCCACTTCCCCATATCGTAGATTTTCTTGTTGTCATCCATGTTATTATACTACCAATACAAAGAAAATTTTCTTTTCCATATATATTCCAAGAATATCTTTTTATAATGTATTTCCTGTTTGGATTTATCAGTTTACATAATTGGACACTAACATCATCTCCCCAGTTATGAATAATAGGATTAACAGAGGCGGTTACAATTACATAATCATCATGAAAAGTCTCATAAAACAAATTATATAGGGGATAGACAAACCAAATTAGACTTTTACTAACTATTCGTCTAAACGTTTTTAACAATAAATTCATTTTCTAAATACTTTCTTTTGAATTTCTTGATACACTATTTTTCTTTCATGAGAATTTAGTCCAAATGTCCATACAGCCAAAACCGAGCATCCAAACATGATAATGCTAGATATAATGTAATTGTCCATGATACTATATGAAACATAGCCTAACAAAATAAGCACAATAGTCATTGAGATAATTGGAAATAAGACCTCCCTTACATAAGTCATCACATGAAATGAAATTAAATTCCTTACATAAAAAGCCCTATATAAATATGCTATAATATTAATAAGAAATTTGGCAGTGAAAATATAAACAGGTGAAAAGCCTAACTTCAAAATAGCATAAGCAACTGGAAGATTTGACAAAATAATTAGACTAGTAAAAAACTGATAACGTTTTATGTTTCCCGATGCTTGTACTGTTTTCCATAGTGGTTCTGCTATCGTATCTATAAGTAACGTGAGAATTGTCAAACGACAAAATTCTGCAGAGTAAATCGGGACTTCTTTTAACCACAATTGTAGAAACTCATTCGTATATACAATAACAGGCAAACTGATTACAACCATCAAATAGAAAGAAAATCTTGATACCTGACAAATCATCCTCTTCAAATCTGATAACTCATTACGAGCATACATCTTAACGAGAATAGGGTTAAATGCTATCTGAAAATTAGTAATAAAGCTGTATATACCCCTACTCAACTGATTACTTACACCAATAGCTGCATTTACAGCTACATTGGTAAAAGAATTTATGAAAAGGTTAACTCCTTGCTGAGCTCCCACATTTGCTGCATTACCGAGTAAACTAAATAAAGAGAAATTGAAAAGGTTTGAAAATAATTTTTTATCTATTTTGAATACAAAATTACTTATCGAATAATGTTTGTTACAATAATATTTGTAAGCATATGTTACCATTATAGTGACAAGTAACAACAAAATACAGTAAAAAACCAATTGGTCAAATTTTACCAAAGTTAAGACATAAACGATGAGTAGATTTAATAATGCTTCTATAATACTTATATAGGCATAGAAGTCCATTTTTTCGTATGCAATGATACAAGCATTATATGGAGATCTGATTATGTTAACAAAGGTGACAGCGACAGATAGATGAAGAGTCCACAAAGCTGCATCAAATCTTTCTGCTGGCAAAGACATCTTATTAAATATAAACCACAGACCAATTATCTCAGCCAAAACACTCATTATTATTGCTATAATGAAATGGACGATAAGACTCATCGAGAAACTCGATCGTGCTAATTTATCATCTCCAACACCTAAATAATAATTCAAAAATCGTTGAGTTGTCGTTACCATTGCATTATTTAAGAATGCAAACAAAATAACAACACCTGCAATGGTGTTATATATGCCATAATCATCTACACCAAGTATATGAAGAAGAATACGTGTTGCATAAAAAGCCACAGCCATCATGACAAACATTCGGCTATACAACAACATAGTATTTTTGGCTAATCGTTTACTAGTATTAATATCTTTCATTCTTTAAGAAACGCATCATTCTTGATAAATAAACAAAATTCTTTTATTAAAAAAATAAAATACTAGAATATATCATAAATTGTTAAAAACATGAGAACTATAATTCATGTAGAATATCATTGATACACATAGACTTATCATCAAGTAAGCAAACCAACGGAAATGATGGTTAAACAAACAAAGGAAACTTGGAATGATAGCTATTTCAAATGTTGCAAAAATTGTAGAAAGTCTACCTGAGGCTATTGCCCATTGACTTAACACTATCAAGAAAATGGTGGAATAGAGATAAGCATTCCTAACTTCGATATAATATTCAAACTTATCTTGTATTTTCGTCTGATAAAAAGTGAACAATAGCAACAAAGCAGACTGATAATAAATCATGGGATTGCTCAATCCTACTCCATAAGCTTTATATGAATCAACATAATTTGTATAATTCATATCAACTGCGATGTCTGTTATATATAGTCTTAAATAAGGTGTTAAAAAAGCCGCTACAAAAAAGGCTACCAACAAGCAAACAACAACATGTATTTTATTAATTTTCAATTTATTAATCCAATAGAATGGAATAATTATTAGCATAGAAGTGTGAAATATACTTGCTATAAGAATTACAAGCAAATATTTAATCAATTGTTTTTTATGTACATAATATATACATAACATTACAATTGCTATGGCTAATCCAGCGCGGATTTGTATTAAATTTCTACCAATATAAAACCTTGATATATATACGCACAATCCCAATAAGGGAAACATCGAGAATTTCCTAAAATCAATTATCAGAAAGACAAACGTCAGAACACTTATAACAAGAAAATAAATTTTCACATTTGATGTAAACGATTTAATTATTGAACTTAATAAAATAAAACCTTTTTCTGAATAAGCATCAACTTCTACAGAAAGATTGAAATTATTAAAAGTGGGTATATCAAATTTATACGCATCAATATATTTAAGTGTATCACCCCACAATTCTTCGTCACGAAGCCCTGCTGCTATCGTCAATATTGCGCACACGGCTAAAAATGAACATTTAATGAGTAACTGATTTTTATACTCAGTTGCCAATGAAGAATATATACAAAATAGAATAAATAAATATATTATTAACATGATATGTGTGAGAGAATCTTAAATATTAAGTAGTTAGTTTTATTCTTTCTTTTCATCAATCATAGACTATGGAAAAATAGTTATCGTTTTAACACTTCATTTCTCACATTACTCTGATAAATAGCCTTGATGATACTATCGGGCATCAATCTGAAAGCCAGACGAGACATAGGATAAGCATATTTCCAAGTGAGCAATCCATTCATTCGATAAATCCCATTTATGTAAATCTTAAACTCATTCCAAGCCTTTGCCCGTCCCCTGCGCTTAAACACGTCTCCATCTTGTCTGAAAAGTAGAATGATGTCTTCAATATTGCCTATATGGAATCCAGCCATCAACGCATCATACCATAAGGCTATGTCCTGACTGGTTCTGTATTTCTCGTTATATTTCAATCCGTAATCAAAAATCTTTTTTCTCATCATCACACTAGGATGAGCCAATGGAGATGCTTTTACGATATATCTGACTGCCTCTTCATGTGTCAATGGATAATGCCTAACGTTAAGGCATTCATGAGTTTCATCAAATTCTTGCATAGATCCACCCAATATATCTACATGAGGATGAGCGTTGAGGTAATTCGCTTGCAGTTCAAAACGGTTTGGCAAGGAAATGTCGTCGCTATCCGCCCTTGCAATATAGTCTGAAGTTATATATTGCAAACCTTTGTTCAAAGACTTGGTCAGCCCAAGGTTGATGTCGTTTTTGACAACGCACAGCGTCTTTCCTAACTTTTGTTGCCAGGAATCAACCACCTCTTGCAATTCCCTGCCAACAGGTCCATCAACAATCAAGACAATCTGAGCGGGCTTGAGTGTTTGGTCATCCCATACACTCTGCAAAGACCGATTTAAATAAGCAGCCTTTTCAGAATGATATACAGACATCAATACAGATATAGTGGCCATAAAAAAAAGAATAATAAAAAAAATGCAATGTTGACAAAAAAATAAACACAAAATCACTTCCCCTCCTTATATAGCTATAAGAAAGGAAATCCATTGATTTCACATTCATTTTGTCCGCCAATGAGCGATGCTCGCAGATTGAAAAAATGTTATTATATATATAATTTGTGTGCAAAAATACACAAATTTTTCGAGATAAATTGAACGATGATGTAAAATTCATGTTTAATATACACTTTATTGATGTATGTGGTGTCGGAATGATTATCAGAAAAAGAACATAACAATCATTGAAAAGTTAAATCCGTGACGTAGATTAATAAAACTGCGACACGGATTAATAAAACTACGTCGCAGTTTACTTAATCTTCGACACAGATTAAAGAATATGAATATGTTTGGATGATTACTTGGATGAAATTACATTGTTATTATTTTGAAATCCCCCAATTTTTCCGTACCTTTGCACCCGAAAAATAAAATATGATTTAACGGATGATTACAATTCAAAACCTTGCTATCCAATTTGGAAAGCGCGTACTTTACAAAGATGTAAACATTAAATTCACTCCCGGAAACATTTACGGCATCATTGGAGCCAACGGAGCTGGCAAATCTACCCTTCTGAAAGCCATCAGTGGCGAGCTGGAACCCAATAAGGGCTCGGTAGAGTTGGCACCAGGCGAACGACTGAGCGTCTTGGAGCAAGACCACTTCAAATACGACGAGTTCAACGTGATGGATACGGTTCTCATGGGTCACCAACCTCTTTGGAAAAACATGAAAGAGCGCGAGGCTCTCTATGCTAAGCCAGAGATGACGGAGGAAGATGGCAACGTAGCCGCAGAACTGGAGTTGAAATTTGCTGAAATGAATGGATGGGAAGCTGAGAGCGAAGCTGCCCAATTACTTCAAAACTTAGGCGTAAGAGAAGAGTTCCACTATAAGCAGATGACGGAATTGTCTAACAACGAGAAAGTGCGCGTGATGCTTGCCAAGGCTTTGTTTGGGCATCCCGACAATTTGTTATTGGACGAGCCTACCAACGACCTCGACCTTGACACCGTGCAATGGCTTGAGGAATATCTCAGCAACTTGGAGCAAACGGTATTGGTGGTGAGTCACGACCGTCACTTCCTTGATGCCGTATCTACGCAAACGGTAGATATCGACTTCGGTAAGGTGGCCGTCTTCTCCGGCAACTACTCATTCTGGTACGAGAGTTCGCAATTGGCATTGAGACAGGCTCAAAACCAACGACTGAAAGCTGAAGAGAAGCGCAAGCAGTTGGAAGAGTTTATCCGTAGATTCTCTGCCAACGTTGCCAAGAGTAAGCAAACCACGTCGCGCAAGAAGATGCTGGAGAAACTGACCGTCGAGGAAATTCGCCCATCCAGCAGAAAGTACCCTGGCATCATCTTCCAAATGGAACGTGAGCCGGGAAACCAGATTTTGGAAGTGGAAAACCTCAAAGCAGTAGATACTGACGGAACCGTATTGTTCGACCATGTGAACTTCAACATCGAGAAAGGACAAAAGACCGTGTTCCTCAGTCATAACCCGAAGGCGATGACTGCCCTCTTCGAGATTATCAATGGCAACCGAGAGGCTGACGCAGGTACATATAAATGGGGTATTACCATCACTTCTGCCTATCTCCCACTCGACAATACCGAGTTTTTCAAGAGTGATTTGAACTTGGTGGAATGGCTCAGCCAATACGGACCAGGCAATGAGGTGGTGATGAAAGGTTATCTTGGAAGAATGCTTTTCAAGCAAGAGGAAGTGGAAAAGAAAGTGAATGTGCTTTCAGGTGGTGAGAAAATGCGCTGCATGATTGCCCGTATGCAACTGAAGAATGCCAACTGCCTGATTCTCGACACTCCTACCAATCACCTCGACTTGGAGTCTATCCAGGCTTTCAACAACAACTTGATTCAATATAAAGGCAACATTCTCTTTGCATCTCACGACCATGAGTTTATCAACACCGTGGCTGACCGTATCATCGAATTGACTCCAAAAGGCACCATCGACAAGTTGATGACTTACGACGACTACATCTACGATGCACAAATCAAGGAACAAAAGGCACAGATGTATCAGTAAAAAAACGGCACGTTTTTTGCAAGACGTTCCAAAACATAAGAACAAAAACAATAGAATTATGAAAAAAGAGAAGCTCAATACTGAAGAACAAGAAGAAGTGCAAATAAATGAGGCAGCAGCCGAAGAAACTGAAAGCACGGAAGAAACTTTGAGTCAAGAAAAAGAAGAGGATACGAAAGAAACGGACCCTTTGGCTGAAGCTGAAGAGCAAATAGCCAAGTTGAAAGACCAACTCTTGCGTACCATAGCTGAATTTGAGAATTACAAGAAACGCACCTTGAAGGAAAAGACGGAACTGATCTTAAACGGCGGAGAGAAAACCATTACTGCCATCTTACCCGTACTTGACGACTTTGAGCGTGCTTTGGCTGACACCAATACCGACGACCCTGCCGCCATCAAGGAAGGCATGGACTTGATATTCAAGAAGTTTATCAAGACACTCGAAGGATTGGGCGTACATAAGATAGAAACAGAAGACAAAGACTTCGATGTTGACTTCCATGAGGCTATCGCTATGGTACCTGGAATGGGAGACGACAAGAAAGGAAAGGTAATAGACTGTGTACAAACAGGATATATGCTCAACGACAAGGTGATTCGCCATGCGAAAGTTGCCGTGGGACAATAGAGAAAAGGCTTTGCCACAACAAACACATCATCATAAATGGCACAAAAAAGAGATTATTACGAAGTGCTTGGCGTAAGCAAGAGTGCTACGGAAGACGAGATCAAGAAAGCCTATCGTAAGATAGCTATTAAATATCATCCTGACAGAAACCCCGGCGACAAGGAAGCTGAGGAGAAATTCAAGGAAGCAGCCGAGGCTTATAGCATTTTGAGCGATAAGCAAAAGCGTCAGCAATACGACCAATTTGGATTTGACGGTCCTAACATGGGCGGTGGCTTTGGCGGATTCAGCGGCGACTTCTCCGTGGACGACATTTTCTCTATGTTTGGCGATATCTTCGGCGGACGTGGATTTGGTGGATTCAGCAGTTTCGGTGGCGGTGGTCAGCGTACACAGTATCGTGGAACAGACTTACGCTTGAAGGTACGTTTGTCTCTGTTAGAAATTTCCACAGGAGTCACCAAGAAATTCAAGGTGAAGAAAGACGTTGCGTGTTCTCACTGCCACGGTAGTGGCGCTGAAAACGGCAGTGGCTCAGAAACTTGTCCTACATGTCACGGCCAAGGCGTAGTGGTGAAGACCGTGCGCACCATGTTGGGTATGATGCAAACACAGTCGGAATGTCCCACTTGCCACGGCGAAGGCACCGTCATCAAGAACAAGTGTCGTGAATGCGGCGGAACGGGCGTAGTGAAAGGCGAAGAGGTAGTGGAAATCAACATTCCAGCAGGTGTAGCCGAAGGTATGGTGGTAAACGTTCCCGGCAAGGGAAATGCCGGACCTCACAATGGCGTGAACGGAAACATTCAAGTATATATAGAAGAGGAGAAGAACGACACCTTTATCCGTGACGGACAAGACGTTTTATACAACTTGCTGCTCGACTTTCCAACGGCAGCCCTGGGTGGAGAGGTAGAGATTCCTACCATCGAAGGTACCAAGGTGAAGATTAAGATAGAGCCTGGCACACAACCCGGAAAGACCTTACGGTTAAGAGGAAAAGGACTGCCAGCCGTGCAAGGCTATGGAAACGGAACGGGCGACTTGGTTGTGAACATCAGCGTGTACGTGCCAAAGGAATTGTCTCGCTCAGAGAAAGAAATGTTGCAGAAGCTACGTGAAAGCGACAACTTCAAGGGCGACACGCAGACCAAGAAGTCTATCTTCGATAAGTTCAAGAATTATTTCAATTAAGCAATGAACTATCACGACACTATACAATATTTATATAATAGCACCCCTGTTTTTGAACATGTGGGTGCTTCTGCGTATAAAGAAGGATTGTCTAACACGCTGGCATTGGATGAACACTTTGGACATCCGCACACCCACTACAAGACCATTCACGTAGCTGGTACCAACGGGAAAGGCTCGTGTTCACATACCATTGCAGCCATCTTACAGGCACAAGGCTATCGTGTGGGATTGTACACTTCTCCACATTTGGTGGATTTCAGAGAACGAATCAAGGTCAATGGGGAGTGCATTCCTGAAGCCTACGTCATTGATTTCGTAGAGGAAGAACGTTCATTCTTCGAACCTCTGCATCCTTCCTTTTTTGAATTAACGACGGCGATGGCATTCAAGTACTTTGCAGAAAAACAGATTGACGTTGCCGTGATAGAAGTGGGATTGGGCGGTAGATTGGATTGCACCAACATCATCACCCCTATCCTATCCATTATCACCAATATCAGCCTTGACCATACTCAGTTTTTAGGAAACACGTTAGGGCAAATAGCCACGGAGAAAGCAGGTATCATCAAAAACGAGATTCCCGTGGTCATCGGTGAGACAACTCCAGAGACTCGCAACGTATTTGAAAAGATTGCCAAAGAAAAGAATGCTCCTATATTCTTTGCCGAAGAATATACGATTCCTACGGAATGGGATGGTGAGTTTGAACTGAAAGGGCTCTATCAGCAAAAAAACAAGCAAACCATTCTTTGTGCCGTGAATCATCTTGGATTATCCATATCAACATCTGCCATTCTTCAAGGACTGACAAAGGTGGTGGAACTCACGGGCTTGATGGGGCGTTGGCAAAAGATACAAGAACATCCTACCGTGATTTGCGATACGGGACACAACGTTGGTGGATGGAAATATCTTTCCGAACAGATCAATAGTCAACCTTGCCAACACCTGCACATCGTGTTTGGAATGGTTGACGACAAGGACATTGATGCGGTGATGGACATGCTGCCGACCAATGCCACCTATTATTATACGCAAGCACAAAGCAAGAGAGCCATACCCGCCCACATCGTGGAAAGTAAGGGAAGACAACACCAACTTACCGGCTCCACGTATGCCCATGTGGCAGATGCTTATCGGGCAGCATTGCAACAAGCCAACGAGGAAGACTTCATCTTTGTGGGAGGAAGCAGTTACATCGTAGCCGACTTTCTTGCCACATACGACAATCTGTCATGATGACTTTCCGACACAAAAATACAAGAAAAATGCATTTTAATTGTTTTTAACGAAAGACAAATATCACTTTTTCCAAGTTTCGTTTGTTATTATCGTTTTTTTTCAGTTATTTTGCAAAATAGTATCGTACTAAAAACTTTTTTTATTATGAACACAACCGAAACAGAAAACATCTGCGGTCTGAAGAGAGAAGACTTTCAGACTACTATCAATGGTAAGAAAACAGATCTTTACATCCTGAAAAACAGTTTGGGTAATGAAGTGGCAATCACGAATTACGGTGGTGCTATCGTAGCAATCATGGTTCCTGACAGAGATGGAAACTATGCCAACGTCATTCAAGGTCACGACAACATCAAGGATGTGATAGAAAGTCCGGAACCTTATTTATCTACATTGATAGGACGATACGGAAACCGTATCTGCAAAGGTCGTTTCCAATTGAACGGCAAAGAATATGACTTACCGATCAACAACGGTCCTAACTCTCTGCATGGCGGAAAGAAAGGTTTTAATGCCAAGGTTTGGGAAGCCCTTCAAATGAACGACAAGTCACTGGTGTTGCATTACGTTAGTCCTTACGGAGAGGAAGGATACACGGGTGAAGTAAAAGTAACCGTAGTTTACACTTTCAACGATGATAATGAATTGATTATCGAATACATGGCAACAACCAACAAGAAGACCATCATCAACCTTACAAGTCATGGATTCTTCTCATTGCAAGGTATTGCCAATCCAACACCAACCATCGACAACCAGATTTGCGAAATCAATGCTGATTTCTACTTGCCTATCGACAACACCTCTATCCCAACGGGTGAGATTCGCTTTGTAGCAGGTACTCCATTTGATTTCCGTCAGCCCAAACCAGTGGGACAAGACATTGATGCCGATGACGAACAAATCAAGAACGGTGCAGGATATGACCACTGCTACGTGCTGAACAAGAAAGAAGAGGGCGAATTGAGCTTTGCTGCCAGATTGGTAGAGCCAATTAGCGGTCGTACAATGGATGTATATACCACAGAACCAGGCGTTCAGCTCTATTCAGACAACTGGGCAGATGGCTACGCAGGACAGCACGGGGCTACATTCCCACGTCGTAGCGGTATATGCTTCGAGTGCCAGCACTTCCCCGATAGTCCTAACCGTCCTTATTTCCCGTCAGTGGTATTGCGTCCTGACCAGAAATACAAGCAAAAGACTATATATAAATTTGGAGTAGAGAAATAAAAACAGAAATTATTAATAACTAAACAATAAAAAAATGGATATAGAATTTGTAAGAAGTCGCTTTATCAAGCATTTTGATGGCAAAACAGGAAACATCTACGCATCTCCTGGACGTATTAACCTCATTGGTGAGCACACAGACTATAACGGTGGATTCGTATTCCCAGGTGCCGTTGACAAAGGTATCATGGCAGAAATGCGTCCCAATGGAACAGAGAGCACCATCCGTGCTTACTCCATTGACCTGAAAGACCGTGTTGACTTTGACTTCCACGATGGACAAGGACCTCGTGCAAGTTGGGCTCGCTATATTTACGGTATTACCCTGGAGATGGAAAAACTCGGTGTTCCCGTAAAGGGTTTCAATATCGCATTTGCAGGTGATGTACCTCTCGGTGCTGGAATGTCATCTTCAGCAGCTATGGAAAGCTGCTTTGCATGTGGCTTGAACGACCTCTTTGGTGACAATAAGGTATCTAAATGGGATATGGTGCTGGCTGGACAAGCTACTGAGCACAACTATTGCGGTGTGAACTGTGGTATCATGGACCAGTTTGCCAGTGTATTCGGACAAGCAGGCAAACTGATGCGCTTAGACTGCCGCAGTCGTGAGTTTGAATATTTCCCATTCGACCCGAAGGGCTACAAACTGGTATTGCTGAACTCTTGCGTAAAACACGAATTGGCAGGAAGTCCTTACAACGACCGTCGTAACTCTTGCGAAAACGTTGTAAAGCACATTGCAGCAAAGCATCCAGAAGGAACATTCGAGACACTGCGCGATTGCACATGGGAGCAGTTGGAGGAAGTACGTGCCGAAGTTGGTGAAGAAGACTACAAGCGTGCACATTTCGTACTCGGCGAGAAAGACCGTGTATTGGCAGTTTGCGACGCACTTGTTGCCGGTGACTACGAGACCGTAGGAAAGAAGATGTACGAGACTCATGAAGGACTGTCTAAGGAATATGAGGTTTCTTGTGAGGAACTTGACTTCTTGAACGACATTGCCAAAGAATGTGGTGTTACTGGTTCACGTATCATGGGCGGTGGCTTTGGTGGTTGCACCATCAACCTCGTAAAAGACGAGATGTATGAGCCATTCATCAAGACAGCCTGCCAAAAATACTACGAGAAATATGGCAAGGCTCCAAAGGTTTATGATGTAGTAATCAGCGATGGTTCACGCAAAATTTGCTAAAACAATAATGGAGTGAAAGGAAAAGAGATTATTTCTTTCACTCCTTTAATTAATAAAAACAAACAATAACAAATGAGTACGAATAAAAATACAAACATCGTTGCGATTGTAACCATGTGTTTCATCTTCGCAATGATTAGTTTTGTGACTAACATGGGAGCTCCATTTGGAAACATCTGGGGTTTCAAGTACGAGTTCGCCGCTTCTTGGGGTAACTTGATGAACTTTGTAGCTTATCTCTTCATGGGTATTCCTTCGGGTATGTTGTTGAAGAAGATTGGTTACAAGAAAACCGCTCTTGCTGCATTGATAGTAGGTATCATTGGTCTTGCCTTGCAATATCTGTCAAGTATCTACGGTGATGACGTAAAAGTGAACGAGGTTGGCGGAACAGTAGTTGCTCTCAACCTGTATATCTATCTGTTGGGTGCTCTCGTTTGCGGTTTCTGCGTTTGTATGCTCAACACCGTGGTAAACCCAATGCTGAACATCCTTGGTGGAGGTGGTAACAGAGGTAACCAGTTTATCCAGATTGGCGGAACGCTGAACTCACTCACCGCAACCCTTACCCCACTCCTCGCAGGTGTGCTGGTAGGAACGGTTTCAGAAAAGACATCCATGACTGACGTGTCTCCATTGTTGTTCATCGGTATGGCAGTGTTCGCTATTTCGTTCTTCATCATCAGTCGCGTAGATATTCCTGAGCCCAGTTTCGGTGAAGGCGAGTCATTGATGGATTCCATCAAGGGCGCACTTCGTTTCCGTCACCTCGTGCTTGGCGTTATCGCCATTTTCTTCTACGTAGGTGTGGAGATTGGTATTCCTATGGAATTGAACTTCTATGTAACCAAGATGGGATTTGAAGGATCTGCTGCATTGGGTGGCACATTGGCAGCCAGCTACTGGTTCATGATGTTGATTGGTAGATTCTGCTCAACCTTGATTTCTGGTAAGATCAGCACGAAGACCCAGATGACGGCTGTTGCATCTGTTGCCATCTGCTTGCTTCTTATTGCCATTTTCCTTCCCGAAAGTGTTACAGCAACCATCGGCGGACACGCTGTTCCCATGAAGGTATTCTTCATCGCTGCTTGCGGTCTTTGCACTTCTATCATGTGGGGTGGTATCTTCAACCTCTCCGTAGAAGGACTTGGTAAATATACCGAAGCTGCATCTGGTATCTTCATGATGATGGTAGTTGGTGGTGGTCTGATGCCTTGGCTTCAGGATATCATCGCTAAGAAGTCTGGCGAAATCACCAGTTATTGGCTCCAAGTTGCAATGGTTGCTTACATCTTGTTCTATGCCCTTATTGGTTGCAAGAATGTAAACAAAGACATTAAGGTTGACTAATCAACACATATCAAGACGAAATCGTCTCTTTAATATTATGAGGGTGTGTCAATTGACATGCCCTCTTGTTTTTTTATATTACTATGTTATAGATGTTAAAGTGGAAACTGAAAAAACGACAAATAAAGAAAATTTACACCTTCTAATGTTAAGAATTATAAATTACATACGCACACAGAAAAAAAACATAGGTAAAGATAACACTTATCTCAAAAAAAAGTTGTATTTTTACACCCAACAAATTATTAACTTAAATCATCTCATTTATGCGTCAAATCAAAAGTTTATTTTTTGGAGCAGGAATGGCAGCCATTCTGCTCGCTTCGTGTAATTGTGACAAATGTGAAACAACGGTTTCTGGATTGAATCCAGCTGCCTTTGACACGATTATCAACGAAAAGCCAGTGAAACTTTACACCTTGAAAAATGCCAAGGGAATGGAAGTTTGCATCACCAATTACGGTGGTCGTGTAGTTTCATTGGTTGTTCCTGACCGCAATGGCAAGCCAACCGACGTGGTTCTCGGTTTCGACAACATTGCACAATATGCCGATACACTCAAGACTCCTACCGACTACGGATCAAGTGTAGGTCGCTATGCTAACCGTATCAACGACGGTAAGATTACTATTGAAGGCGTTCAATACCAATTGCGCCAGAACGATACCGGCAATGGTGCCAAACACTGCTTACACGGTGGCGGCAACACGGGATGGATGCATCAAGTATATGAAGCAGAACAAATTGGCGACTCTGTGTTAAAGTTGAAGATTGTAGCTCCAGATGGTGAAAATGGATTCCCAGGAACAGTAACAGCTGTTACTACTTATACCGTGACTTCCGACAACACCCTCGACATCACATGGGAAGCAGAGACCGACAAGCCAACGATTATCAACCAAACTAACCACAACTATTATAATTTGAGTGGTGACTTCACACAACCATGCTATGACATGGTACTTTACGTGAATGCCGACAACTTCACTCCATCGGATGCTTCATACATGACTACTGGTGAGATTTGCCCCGTAGAAGGTACTCCCATGGATTTCCGCACGGCTCATGCCATCGGCGACTCCATCAACTCAGAGTTCCAGCAAATCAAGAACGCCACAGGCTATGACCACAACTGGTGCTTGAATACATACAAAGACGGTAAGGGTGATGATACTCAAGTTTGCGCATCTCTTTACTCTCCCAAAACTGGTATCTTCATGGAAATGTTCACCAATGAGCCTGGCATACAGGTTTATTCAGGCAATTTCCAAGGTGTAGGACCAGATGCTAAGATTGCACGCAAGAAGGGTATTACCTATCCCAAGCACGTAAGCGTATGTTTGGAGAGCCAGAAATATCCTGACAGTCCTAACAAGAAGGATTGGGTACAACCTACATTGAAACCAGGAGAAAAATATTTCAGCCACGCTGCTTATAAATTCTCAGTAAAAGATTAAACATTAATAATTAATAAATAAAAACCCGAAGATTACTTTTAGGTAGAATATACATGGTGTTTCGCTCCCTGAAAGACTATCTTCAATAAAGACAAAAACAATGAATTGGTCAACAAATGAATTTATTTGGATTGATTGGTTAGTACTCGCATTGGGAGTTTTGGCCATCGTATGGGCGGTTTATCGCGCTATCAAGAAAGACAAGGAAAAGATGAAAGGTGCCGACAGCCAAGATTACTTGTTTGGTAAAGGTGAGCCTTGGTACGTTATCGGCGCAGCTATCTTTGCTGCCAACATTGGTTCTGAGCACCTCGTAGGTCTTGCTGGTACAGGAGCCAAAGATGGTGTAGGTATGGCACACTGGGAGATGCAAGGATGGATGATTCTCATTCTGGGATGGCTGTTTGTTCCATTCTATCAGTTGCTGAACAACAAGATGGGTAAGATTATCACCATGCCCGATTTCTTGAAATTCCGTTATACACAACGCACTGGTTCTTGGCTCTCAATCATCACATTGATTGCCTACGTGCTGACAAAGGTTTCCGTAACCGCTTTCACTGGTGGTATTTTCTTTGAATACTTGCTTGGCTTACCCTTCTGGTGGGGAGCAATCGGCTTGATTGCCATTACTGCCGTATTCACCGTATTCGGTGGTATGAAGGGTGTGATGACGCTTTCTGCCATCCAGACTCCTATCCTTATTATCGGTTCATTCTTAGTGTTGTTCCTTGGCTTGAACATGTTGGGTGACGGTAGCATCAGCGCAGGTTGGGCGGAAATGATGAAGGTTTGTAATGCTGCTCACGAAGGATTTGGAACCACTCACATGTTCCATACCGACCCTGCTGACCCCATGTATCCTCAGTTCCCTGGTTACGTAGTATTCCTCGGTGCCTCAATCATCGGTTTCTGGTATTGGTGTACTGACCAGCATATCGTACAACGTGTACT
>AUXO012181821.1_pt1 | contig 59604 bp, 56 predicted proteins | sample 768731 | NCBI WGS metagenome assembly AUXO01 (sample SAMN02715735, study PRJNA202380) | gut metagenome | biome: sheep rumen | host: Ovis aries | place: New Zealand: Palmerston North
TTATGAACTAATTTATTTTTTTTCACATAATTAATAACACTTCCTCAATTACCATTTGATTTAGAATAAAATTTAATATGCTTGTATTTTTTTGCATATTTAAGACATATTTTTCGAGTATTATCAGTTGAACCATCATCAACAATGATATGTTCAATTTTGTTATGATCATATTCAATTTTATTTACTGATTCAATACATTTATTAATATATTGAGAGCCATTATAAACAGGAGTAATAATTGAAAAAGTGAGACTCATATTTTTATTATATTTTTATTAACATATGCGCATTTTTCTATATGTTGTTAAATAATATAATTATTCAAATGAAATCTTTGCGAATAAAAGCTTATATTACAATAGGTTTATTTTTAACTTCTATTTTAGTTTTGTTAATTTTAGCTTTTATTTACTTATATTCAAATTTAAGTATTTTTATTATTGTTTTAACATTTGCATTTATTGTAACAGTTATTTTCTCATTTGTAGTGTTTGCAAGTAAAAGACAACCAATAATTAAATTATCATGAATTTTTGCTTTTATTTGTTTTCCTATTATATCTTGTTTAGTTTTTATGTTTGTTGGTATAAGACCATATACAACAAAGAATTTATCAAATATGAATAATTTGTACAATGACTATGCTAAATATGATTTAAAAAAAGATATTGATTTAAAAAAATTTGATCCATCTTTTGCAAAGATTATTGAATATAATAAAAAAACCTCTAAAACTAACATTTGTGGTAATAATGAAATTAAAATTATTGAGGATTTTTATTCTTTATATATTGAATCAATTAAATTAATTAGATCTGCAAAGAAATGTATCAATATCCAAATGTATGCAATTAATGATGGAATTTGGTTAAGAATAATTGCTACAGAGTTATTGAAAAAGAAAAAGGAAGGAGTTAACATTAATATCATATATGATTGAGTAGGTTGTTTTAAAAGACCAATTAAGAAAATAATAAATCAATTAATGGAAGCTGGATGCAATATTGCAATTTTTAATTATCCAGGTATTATGTTTTTTAAAAGTTCAACTAATTATCGATCACATCGAAAATCAATTATTATTGATAATAATATAGCACTTTATGGTAGTAGTAATATTTCAGATGAATATTTATCAATTTCAGATAAATTAAGCTATTGACATGATCAAAATTATATAGTTAAAGGTGAAATAGTAAATAGTTTAGCTGTACATTTTTATTATGATCTTTGTACATTTTGTAATGTGGTTAATAAAAAGAAAATGACACAGAATCTTGTTAGTATTTTAAACAAACAAATGGTTGATGTTTTATCAATGTCTGATCAAGTAAAAGATAAAACATATATGCAATTAGTTTCGTCAGCTCCTGATAATGATCATAAAACAATTGAACAAATTTTAACAAATTTAATTCATTCTGCTAAGAAGTCAATATATATAGTTACACCATATCTTGTACCTACAAGAATTATTATTGAATCATTAATTTGTAGTTCAATAAGTGGTGTTGATGTAAAATTAATTGTTCCTGGTTGAAATGACAATAAAAAATTAACTATTAGATATAATGAAAAATGTTATCAAATACTATTAGAATCATTATGTTCTGTTTATGAGTACCAGGGTTTTATTCATTCTAAGTATTTAATTATTGATGATGAAATTGTTTTTACAGGAAGCAATAATTTAGATTATCGTTCATTATGAATTAATTTTGAAAATGCTATTTTGGTTCATGATCGATTATTTGCCAATCAGATGAAAGAATTATTTGAAAAAGATTTAAATTTATCAAAGAAAATTGATTTATCAGAAGTTATTACAAAAAATACACATTGAAGAAAATTTGAAGATTTATTCTTAGATATAGTTCAACCATTAATGTAATAATAATTAATTTATTTTTATAATTTATTTGAGTAAGGTCAATTGCTATATTCACATATAGAGGAAAGTCCATGCTTGCACATTCTGAGATGAATGTAGTGTTTTAGTAGAATTAACAAATAAATTCTAGTGCAGTTTTCTGCAACGGCAAAATTAATTGCTAAAATCTTAGATCATGTAATTAATTTGTAAAGTGCCACAGTGACGAATCAACAAGAAATTGTTGGGTGAAACGCGGTAAACCCCTAAAGCAAGAAACCTAAATTATGGTAAGGGAACGTAATTATTAGAATTCAATAATAATTATGACATAATTCAAAATTATGTAGATAAATAATTGACACTATTTATAGTACAGAACATGGCTTACATTACTTAAAAATATAAGAGTTCAACTCTTATATTTTTTATTTATCTATAATCTAATATGTAAATTAATATGGTCTGTTAGCTCAGCTTGGTAGAGCAGATGACTCTTAATCATCGGGTCGCGGGTTCGATCCCCTCACAGACCACCATACAATACATAAAAAATGCACAATACAAGTGATAATATACTTCATCCTCAATCATTAACTACAGAACAAGTAGCAAATTTAACTTGCAGTAATCTTAAATCTGGTCTTAATGACAATCAAGTAATTACTAATAGAAATAAATATGGTAGTAATGTATTAACTTTTAAGAAAAAAAAGAGTTTTTTTAAATTATTCTTAATGCAATTTAAAGAACCAATGATTATTATTTTATTGATTGCAACAATTATTTCAACAATTCCATTGATAGTAAATGCAATTAAGAAAAATAGTAATGATATTACTGACATTATAAATCCATTTATTATTGTTTTTATAGTTATATTTAATAGTTTACTTGGTGCATTTCAGCAAAAAAAAGCTGATTCAATAATTAATTCATTAAATAAATTAATGGTAAGTAAGATTCATGTAATCAGGAATAATAAAGATGATCTTATTCCTGGTAATGAATTAGTAGTGGGAGACATTATTTATTTAGAGGATGGCAATAATGTATGTGCTGATGCTAGGATTATTGAATCAAATTATTTAAAAGTAATTGAATCATCCTTAACAGGAGAATCAATATCGACTGATAAGCAAAGTGAATTAATAGATAATAAATCTATTTCTATTATTTCATGTAATAACATGGTCTTTGCTGGTACAACAATTACTTCAGGTATTGGTAAAGCAATAGTAACAAGTGTTGGTAATAATACAGAAATTGGTAAGATTACAAAAATTGTTAAAGAAAATGAAAAATTACCTTCACATTTTCAAACACAGATGATTAAACTTGGTAAGATATTAACAATTATTTGTGTAGCAATTTGTGTAATTGTTTGAATAGTTAAAATGATTCAATTAAGCCTTGAAAATGAAATAAATAATGTTGAAAAAATAATTGATACAATAATGATTTCTATTACACTTGCTGTTGCAGCTATACCTGAAGGCCTTCCTTTAGCTATAACCATAACTATTTCGTTCGGTGTTCAAAAATTATTAAAAGAAAAAGTTATTTGTAAAAATTTAATGTCTACTGAGAATATTGGTGCTACAACAATTATTTGTACTGATAAAACTGGTACATTAACAACTAACAAAATGAATATTGCCCAATTATATGATTTTTCAACAAATCAAATAATAGATGTTAATAAAAATACTCAATTAAGCGATATTCAATCCTTAATAATTAAATATGGTTCATTATGTAACACTTCTAATATTAAAGAAGAAAACAATGAGATTATTGAAATAGGAGATCCTACAGAAACATCAATTATTTTATGTTTAAAAAATAACTTAGGTATTTCAAAATATGAATTATTGAAAGACTATTCATTAGAAAAGATTATTCCATTTGATTCAAATAGAAAAATAATGACAACTATTTATTTACATAACAATAAACATATTGTTATTTCTAAAGGTTCATTTGAAAATTTAATTAAAAAATGTGTAATTAATCAAGATGAATTAAACAAATTAAATGTTAAATACAATGAAATGCTTAATAAAGGATTACGTTTATTATTAGTCACATATAAAGAAATTAATTCATTTAATGAAAATTCTGATTATGAGAAAAGCATGAATGTTTTAGGAATAATTGGTATTAATGACATTATTAGACCAAATATTCAAAATTCAATTTTAGAATGTAAAAAAGCAGGAATTAAGACTGTAATGATTACAGGAGACAATATAGATACTGCAATTAATATTGGTAAAAATTTAGGTATTTATAATGAAAATGACATTGCATTAACTGGGGATCATTTAGATTCAATGTCTGATGATGAATATTTAAAAATTATCAAAAATGTATCTATTTATGCACGAATTACACCATTAACTAAATTAAGAATAGTTAAAACTTGACAAAAATTAAATCAAGTTGTTCTTATGACTGGTGATGGCACAAATGATGCAGCTGCTTTAAAAGCAGCAAATATTGGTTGTGCAATGGGAAGAACAGGTACTGATATAACAAAAGAAGCAGCTGATATTGTTTTAATGGATGATAATTTCAAAAGTATTACAAGTGGAATTAAACAAGGTAGAGGGATTTATAAGAATATCATAAAGGTTATAAATTTCTTAATTTCAAGTAATTTAGCAGAAATTTTGATAATTTCATTAATTGCATTTTTTGGATTTTGAAATAAAGATGTAAAATCATTTGAACCAATTCAAATACTTTGAATCAATTTGATATCAGATTCTTTACCAGCAGTTGCAATTGGTGTTGAAAAAATTGATGAATCAATTATGTTTGAAAAACCACGTAGTTTAACAAAAGGAATATTTACTAAACAACTATGGTTTAAAATTATTTTTGAAAGTTTAATGATTACAATAATTACAATAAGTTGTTATTTTATTGGATATTTTTGTAGTTCTCAATTATCAAGAAATGATAATGCTTTAACTTTTAGTTTTATTTCATTATGTTTATGTGAAATAGTTTATATTTTTAATATAAAATCACCACATTCAATTTTTAAGAAAAGTATTTTTAATAACACTATATTAAATTGTTACACTATTATTTCAATAATTTTATCTTGTCTTATTGTTTTCATTCCACAAGTGTCACACATTTTTAAATTGAATTTAAAATATGATAATGAATTAATTAATATTCTATATGTATTATTAATTTCTTTTATCGCTCCATTTCTCATAATGGAAATAGAAAAAATCTTTTTCAATAGAATAATTGTAAAAGAAAATAAAGTTAATATTAAAAATTAGTTATTGTCAATATAATCTTGCAATATATATTGTGCTGCAACTTTATCCTTTATTTTTTTAATTTGACTACTTTTCAATAGTGCATTTTCTTTCAATAATTCAATTGAATGTTTTGTTGATAATCTTTCATCTCAAAGAATTACATTAATTTTTAAATTATCTTCCAATAGTTTTTTAAATTGTTCTACTAATTGGCTACTTTTAGAAATAGAACCATTCATATTTAATGGATATCCTAACACAATAAATTTGATTTCATATTGACTAATTAATTTTTTAATTTGGCAAATTACATAAAGATAATTATTTTTAGGAAATTTAATATTTTTCCATGGTGTAGCTATTTTAATTTTTTCATCAGCTATGGATAAACCTATAATCTTTGTACCAAAATCAATTCCGAGAATATACATTAATGTTTTTGTTCCTTATTTCATTGATTATATTGACTATCATTATCAGATAACTTATTGATATCTTGATCATTAATTATTTGGCCATTTTTCTGTTTTGTAAGTAGATCAATTACATTTAATAAACGGTTATATTCATGCTTAATTGTTTTTAATTTTTTTAATATATCATGGATACGCTGTTTAATTTTATTTGGATCAATATAAGAATCATTTAATATATTTTGCTCAAATTCAACATTTAATTGTTTGTAATATTTATAAGCTTCATCATAATCACTATTTTTATTTATTTGATTCATAAAAATCTGATTTATTTCATAATTAAGTTGATCTTTAGTAAATTCATTATCATTTAGAAATATTTTTTCTAAAATTTTAAAAATAATACCAAGTGATTTATGAGGTACGAATCTAAATGATACTTCATTAATAAATAAGTTATAAGTTGAAGGAACATTTAATATTTGTATCAATGCTTCTTGAGCAAGTTGGATGTATTGGTGCTTAGTTTTAGTAAGTTTAATATTTATATTATTTACTTGATCATCATTGATTATTTCATTTTTTATCAGTTCCAAATTTTTGTAAAAATTATCTTCATGAACATTTCTTACAACTTTCTTTTTTTGCGGAAATTGTTGATTATTAAATATTCTTTTGTATTCATTTTCATATTCATCATTGATATCAGTAAATTCAAATCCTGTTAAATTAGCTATTTCTTTTAAATATTTTGTTTTTTGTAATTGGTTATTACTACGTTGGACAATGTATTTAATCAAATTTTTTACAATATTAATTTTTGAATTACCATAAACTTTATTTTTTAAATAAAATCTAATAATAAATAAAATGTAATCAATTCTATTTTCAATTAATTGTTTGATAGCGATATTATTATGATTTTGAATTATTTCATCTACATCTTTTTCTTTAAGGCTTGCATAATCGATTATGGAAACATTAAATCCATTTTCAAATAATAATCCACCAATAGAAGCACATGCGTGCTGACCAGCAAGATCATTATCGAAAGATAAAATAATATCATCCAATTCTCCTAAAGAATGAAGTAATACTAAAGTTTTTTCAGTCATTGCAGTTCCCATTGTAGCAACACAATTTTCATACCCGGCTTTATAATAGGCTATACAATCCATAAAACCTTCAACAATGATCAATTCCTTTAAATTATTAATTTTTTTGATGTTGTTTAAGTTGTATAAAATATTACCTTTATTAAATATTTCAGTTTCTCGTGTATTTGAATATTTACTTTTACCTTTATTAGTTCAGTCTCTACCAGAAAAAGCTACTAATTGATTATTTTCATTATAAATAGGAAAAGTTATCCTATTTATTAAAAAAGGTATAAAGCCTGATTTATCATTTTCACTTATTAATCCTGCATCAAACAATTCTTGAGTATTAAAATATTTATCTTTTGATAATGATGAACCAAAACATTCATCTTTATTTGTTAACCAATCAATTAATAAATGATCACTATCAATTGCATAACCTATTCCAAATTTTTTAATAATTTCATCTGTTAGATTTCTCTTATATAAGTATTCCTTTATATTTTTGTTTTCATCATTATATAAAACACCAGTAAAAAACTCATTTGCTCTCTCATTAGCTAAAATTAATCTTTTTTGGTGGTCAGATAAATTTTCTTTATATGATTTGCTATCTAAATTTTCTAATTGATTAATATTGTTATAACCGATTAATTTAGCAACCTTAACAACAGCTTCAAAGTAATTTATACCTTCTTTTTTAGATACAAAGCTAAAAACATCACCTTTTGCACCACAAACAAAACATTTTCATATCTTTTTTTTAGGTGAAACTGATAAGGAAGGATGTTGATCATCATGAAATGGACAAAGTCCAAAGAAACTACTTCCTCTTTTTTGTAATTTAATGTAATTAGAGATTACTTGAACTATATCAGCTGATTCTCTTACATCGCTAATTAAATCAATTTTTGAAACAATATTCTTCATATCTACTTATTAGTATTTTTTTCTAGATATTTAAATAAATCATTTATTTTGATTCTTTCTTGTTTCATAGTATCACGATTTCTAATTGTTATACTATCATCTTTTAAAGAATCATAATCAATAGTTATACAAAAATACGTTCCAATAGCATCTTGTCTTCTATATCTTTTTCCTATTGAGCCAGATGTATCAAAAGTAGCACTAATTTTTTTATTAATAATTGTCTTGTAAATTTCATATGCATTTTCATTTAATTTATTTACTAAAGGCAATACAGCAACTTTATATGGTGATAATTCATAAGGAAAATGAAAAATTGTTCTTATTTCATTATTTTCCAATTTTTCTTCTTCAAATTTATCACAACAAATAGCATAGAATAATCGTTCTACTCCAACTGATGGTTCAATAATATGTGGAATAATTTTTTGATTAGTATTTTCATCAATATATCAAATATTGCTCTTGGAATATTGTTTGTGACAAGTTAAATCAAAATCACCACGATTTGCTAATCCTCATAATTCAGCAAATCCATGTGGGTAATTATATTGAACATCAATAGTGTTTTTTGAATAATGTGATAAATCTTCTTTTGGATGTTTAAAGAATTTAATATTTTTTTCATTAAATTTCATTTTGTTAAAAATAAAATCTTTAATTTTTTCTAATTGTTCATTAAATATTTTTTCTGATTGATTAGGAAAAGTAAAATATTCACATTCCATTTGTTCAAATTCACGTGTACGGAAAATAAAATTTCCTGGTGTAATTTCATTTCTAAAAGCTTTTCCTATTTGGCAAATACAGAAAGGTAATTTCATTCTATTTGATCTTTGAGCATTCATAAAATTAATAAATATACCTTGAGCTGTTTCAGGACGTAAATATACTTCGTGACTACCATCTTCTATTACACCTTGATAAGTTTTGAACATTAAATTAAAGTTTCTAATTGATGTTCAATTATTTTTTCCACAAATAGGACATTTAATTTTGTTTTTTGTGATAACTTCTTCTATTTCTTTAAATGTGGCTGTTTCATTAATTTTAATACCAGTCTGCTTTTCAATTAATTCATCTGCTCTAAAACGATTATGACATTCTTTGCAATCAATTAATGGATCAGAAAATTTAGATAAGTGTCCACTAGCTTTCCATACTGTTGGATTTAAGATAATGCTACTATCCAAACCAATTGAATTAGGTTGCATAGTAACATATTCATCTCATCATAATTTTTTAATATTTTGTTTTAATAATACTCCAACAGGTCCATAATCTCATGCATTTGCCATTCCACCATAAATTTCTGAAGATGGGAAAACAAAACCATAAGTTTTTAAATGATTAACAATTTTGTCTTGAATTAATTTATCCATATTTTAAGTTATTTTAATATATTATTGTTTACAATATATTATTGTTTACAAATAATATATAGTTCTTTATATTTTGATTTGTTTTATATATACAGTGAATAATCACTAAAAAATTTAGAAATAATAAGTTAAATATTAATTGCTATTAAAGTAAGTTGTATAATTTAGTTAAGTTAAGCAAACATTACATAACTTAACTCTTTTAAATTTAAATTTAAAAATAAATGCAGATGTAATTTAGTGGTAGAATATTGCCTTCCCAAGGCAAGTATGTGGGTTCGATTCCCATCATCTGCTCCATAAAAAAATGTGATTATGAATGAGAAATTTACTATTTCTTTACTCTAATATTTTTTAATCTTACTTGTGCATCTATATCATATTCTTTATTTTTAAGTCAATGACATATTTTTTTGTTGCAAAAATTGTTTACTTTTTTACATTTGATATTTTTGCACTTATTTCTAAATTTTAGGAATTTAGGGAATTGCATTAAATCATCACATGTAATTTTTGTTGGGTTATTAGATAATAATTTCAATCCTAAATCTTCAATTTTATAAATTCCTCTATTAATAGAAGAAATTAAACCAGATTGTTTCAAGTATTCTAATACCCATGATAGTCTACAAATATAAACCAATTTTCCAGATTTTAATAATCTTCAGATTTCATTCTTTATTTAGACAATCACAATTTTTTGAAAAATGTTCAATTATTTCCTTTTTGTCTTTACTTTTCCCATCGCTTAATAATTTAAGAATTAGCAACATATATCAATTTCATTTTGGTTGTTCCATAAAAATCCTCCATATATATGGACAATTTTTGTAAAAAAATGTATGTGAAGCAATAACAAAATAAGTCAATTTTATGATATCAACTTATAATCTTTATTTATGGTGCATTTTAGACTACATAATAATGATACCAAACCAAAACAAACTATTATATCTACTTTTTTTCAATTTTGTTTTAGACTACATAATAATGATACCAAACCAAAACCACAATTATCTAACAAAATTCTAACAACATGTTTTAGACTACATAATAATGATACCAAACCAAAACCATATGTTAATTCAACTATATTGTCAAATAGTTTTAGACTACATAATAATGATACCAAACCAAAACCTGCATCTATTACTTGATTCTCTGCTAAAAGTTTTAGACTACATAATAATGATACCAAACCAAAACTATCTTTGCTTGATATGGAGCAAGAAAGCTGTTTTAGACTACATAATAATGATACCAAACCAAAACTGGGAAGAAATTAAAATAAATAATTATAACGTTTTAGACTACATAATAATGATACCAAACCAAAACATGAAAGGTTACAAAATGAAAAAAATTAAAGTTTTAGACTACATAATAATGATACCAAACCAAAACAAACATATTGAACATAGGATATTAGAAACAGTTTTAGACTACATAATAATGATACCAAACCAAAACTTAAATAATGGGGTTTTATGTTTAATTTTTGTTTTAGACTACATAATAATGATACCAAACCAAAACGTATTACAGCATATATTCTATTTTTAATTAGTTTTAGACTACATAATAATGATACCAAACCAAAACATGAAAGGTTAAAAATAAAAAATGAAAATTAGTTTTAGACTACATAATAATGATACCAAACCAAAACATGAAAGGTTAAAAAATAAAAAATGAAAATGTTTTAGACTACATAATAATGATACCAAACCAAAACAAGATATTATAGCTATTTTTCAATTTTTCAGTTTTAGACTACATAATAATGATACCAAACCAAAACGTCAATTTGAAAAAAAATTAAATTTTTTTAATTTTTGAGAAAAGTTGTAATGAAAATACTGAATTTGGTTCATTGATAAATTCATTAAATCGTTGGTTGTCAATTTCATATGCAATATCATGCTCTAAATGTTTAAATAATATTTCTGAATCGAGAAATTCAGTAAAATTATTATTATTTTTAACATTGACAACAAGTTCAATTTGATTCTTATTAATCAATAATTTTCTAAAATCATTAGTCAAAATTATAAAGTTATGTTCATTTAAATATTTATAAAGGAAGTCAAGTTTTATTCAAGAAATGTCATCTAAAATAAATACTTTTGAATTCTTTAAATGCTCAATAATTATTTTTAATGATTTTTCATCAATAAATTTATCATCTAAAATCTCGAATATTAATTGAATAAGTTTTGATTTTTCACCATCATTTTGTGTTAATAAATCAAAATCAACTTTCTGATTAATTTTATTGATAATATCATTGACTATATTTGAATTTATTATATTTTCATTACCGATGTATTCATTGAGCAACTCAGTCAAAAATGATTTTTTAGTGAAGTTAATAAATTCACTAATTTTAGTCAATTCTGAAATGTAGATGATATCATCTTGTTTATATTTTTTATCATTTATTTGTATGTTGCAATTATAAAATCACGCTTTATACAATTTTCTGGTGTTATCACAGTTGATTATTTTTAATCCTTCAAATTCTAATTCATAATTTTTTGTTTCATTTATAATTTTTATCATTTTAAATTTTTATATACCTTTCTGCATTGTTATAAATTTCATTAATTTTTTTATGCCCAAGAATCATATACATATCTAAATACTGCTTTTCAGTTATTTGGATCATTCTAATGTTTCCATTTTCAGGAATATATTTTTTTAATTTTTTGACTTCATTTTCAATTTTTATTTGTCCATTTATAGGTTTTGTATAGACAGAAAATTGTATCATTATATATCCGTTTTTTAATAAAGCATGTCTAAAAATACGATACTCTTTTCTTTCATAAGCATCAATTGTTGGTAAATCAAATAATAGTAATATTCTCATAGATCTATATAGATTCATAATCTAATGTTATTGTTGGTAATTTTGATTGATTCACAATTGCATCAACAAAAATATCAATTCCATTATTAACAAATTGTTTTTTATTATCAACAAGTATTTTATTGTTAAATGATTTAATTAATTGTTCTTTATGTGAATATAAATCAATAATTTTTGTTTTATATATTTTGAATACTTCATAGTCTATAACTATCCGAAAAGGCTCCATTAAATCAGACGCTAATGCAAAATAATTATGGAATGATTTATGAAAAATTGATATTCTTGGGTCCAATCCCTTCTTAATTATTGACCTTGTTACATATCCTCTTAAAATGGTATATCCATAATTTAATAAAACATTATAATAATCATCTTGATGTCTAGTGAATTTTAACCCAAAAAGTGCATGTCAATATATTTTTGATGCATGGCCCTCTCGGTTAGAGATATCATATGGTTTGATATCTTTCAACATTTCTAATAACTGATCATAATTACTGGAATTTTGGATATTTTTAAGTAGACTAATTTGGTTAAAGATTTTTTGTTTAATTATTGTTTGCCAGGTAATCGATTTGTATTCATAATTTCAATGTAATTGTTTATCAATTACCTTTAAAGTATTTCAATTCCCTATAATTGGTAAAATATACGATTGAGGTAATTGATTTTTGTCACAAACAATAACTAATGTATTATTTCTAGTTAAAGCATTAATTAATTGTGTGGTAATATTTAGTTTGTAATTATTTAACAATAAAACATCGATGTCATTTATCGGAATAATAATTTTAGTTTTATCATTTTTAATCACTATATTATCTAGAAATAAATTAATTTTATCTGCATTTTCTATTTCAATAATTTTTCAACTCATTTTATTTATCCTTTTTTATAAAATAAAAAACTCCCAACACCAATAATGGTTGTTGGGAGCGGTTTCGACTTTAAGTCTTATCTCGACTTAGTATCATTATTATGTAGTCTAGCTTCAAATATAGAAGCATAATTATTATAAATATTTAAGTATTTAGTTAAATTTTTTTATCTATTATATATTGTAATTAATTTATCTCAATCATCAAAACCATATCTATTATAAATTCGTCCAAGAGGATCTATTTGTGCAATGTCAAAATCAGTAGTAAGTGGATTAATTGTTAGAAGATATCGAATTGGAGGTTTATTATTTTTTAAAATTTGATGTTTTGCATTAATAGCATTTAATCATTTAAGTTCAAATTTATTTTGGCTTGGAATACCGCCACAAATATAGAAAATATCATTATTTTTTTTATTAATTAAAATTGTTCCACGATATATATTGATATACTTATTTTTTTCATCAATATTTTCAAATGATAATTTATCATATAATTTCTCATCATCTATTTTAAGGTAGGTATTGTTATATTTTGTTATGTTTTTGACAACCTTAGCATTTATTGGGAAAATAATAAATTTATTTTTATTGTTTTTATAAATTCTTCAATAAAGACAATTTAATGATTTTATAATTGCTTTATTATTATGGCATGGCAAGATAATTTTTTCAGATTCTATTTTGTTTATTAAACGTAATTTTTTTATCTTTTGATTTTCAATTTGAATAAATTTGGGATGATCAATTTTATATTCATTAATCATATAAGAAATAAATGGATTATTATCTAATGAATCAGTATTTTTATCCATTTTATTTGTTTGAGAATAATTGAGATAAATGTTTTTTAATTTTTCAAACAAACAATAATCATATTTTTTTATTAATAATTTACATGTTTTTTTTGAATTTTCATCTGAAAAGTACTTATTAAGAGTACTTGTTTTTTCTTTAATAAGATCTAATTGTGAATAATATATTTTTTGTTTATCATTGTACGAATATATTGTTTCATCACTAAGAGCGACATTATTTTTTGATATTATTCCTCTAGAAAAATGAACTCTATTTTTAAATGAATCATTTGTATCATTATATTTTGATAGTTCTTTACTAAAATCATTTATTTGTTGCATATCATATAATTGATCAAGATTTACAATTTCGCCAGTCATTTTATTGATCATTTTGTGTGTATCTTTATCGATAACAATATTATTATTGCTAGACATACATTTCATGTGATAGTAATTTAACATTTGGTTTATTTTACTATTCATTCCTAAAAAACAAATAATGGAAGCATCAATAGCATGATGACAATATAGATCTCTATCTTTTGGTAGTAATGTTTTTTTATTTTGATGCTTATCGATAAATAAGTTGTAACGGGCAAAAGTTGTGATAGCTCCCCTCACCACTTTAATTTTTACATTTTTATAGTTGTTGTTATTGTCAAAAAAATTTTTAAATTGTTGTAAAATCAATGCTGCTATGTATCTTGTATCAGCTAAGTTTCGACCTATAAAATGAAAGATATCATCAAGTGGATTTTTTTCATATAATAAATTCTTCATTTTTTCTTCATTTATTAGTTTTTTTGAATACAAATCATTAACATTTTTTTTAAAATTGTTGTAACGATTTGATTTTGATAACCATAAATATGGTGTTAAATTATTTTTATTAGAATTGTTAATAGATTTTGTTAGAACTTTATTATTTATTGAATTATCATGTGAAATTGATCATGGAATAATGTGATCTTCATCTAAATTTTTACCTGTTATAACATCATTAAAATTAATTATTTGATTATCATAAATGTCTTTCTTTTCTTGCTGATACCATAATTTTAATCGATTTTTTTGTTTGATAGATAATTTTTCATAATTTACACTAGTTTCATTACCAATTGCTTTTAATATTAAATCTTTATTTTCTTTATTTAATTTATCAATTTTCTTTTTTTGTTCATGAGAGTTTTTATCACGAGGTAATTCAATAATAATATTGTCAATGTCATATTTTTTTCTATAAACTTTCAATATTTTATTAAAAACTAAAATTGTCTGATTAAATGCCCTTCTGACTGTTGGAGACAATATTTCATTATCAAACATACCATGTTTTAAATATTTACTAATATTTTCAGTAGTGTTTGAATTTGGTTCAATTTTATTTTTAATAATATCAATGTAAAATTGTTGTTGATTTATTGATTTATCTAAATGTTTAATACAATATTCTATAAATTCAAACATTGCTTTTGTTGATAATGAATGTGATGAAGATAATCCATTCATTTTTTTGATAATCTTCTCATTTTCATCTTTTGATAATTTTTTTAATTCATCCCTATTAGATAAAATCTCAATTCTTTTAATAATATCATGTTCGCTTGCTAGTTCTTTAAATAAATCATCACATTCTTTCAAAAAATTGACATTTAAAGCATTCAAATTATTATTGTTAAAATTTTTGTTATATTTTCTTAAATATCTTCCCAAAATATAATAGTTTTCTAATTTGGTAAAAATAACTTTATCTTTACCTTCAGTTCGGCAACCACATATATCTTCACATTTATATTTGTTATCAATATTCTCCTCATTCAAAATATTGCAAATTAATTTTCGTGATAAATAAACAGATTTATCTGAAAAAAATGAATCCGATAATTTACAAAATATTTTATGTTTTACTTTTTCTGATAACTTTTTATCATTGTCATTAAGAAGATAAATATTATTAATATCATTAAATAAATTAAATACTTCAGCACAAGGTGAATTTTTTAATCCTCTATTTTCATTTTTGTATCACGTGCATTTCCCAATGGTACGATCTCATAAATTTTTATATCCGTTATTAGTAATTTCCCATTTACAAGTATTTTTATTATATTGTCATTGATATAAGCCATATTTGGTTGGTGATTTTTCTGAACCAGGACCTTTATTAAATTCTCTAGTTCTTTTAAAAATTTCTAAATATTTATCTATAAATTCATTGTCACATTCTTGTGTTTCAAGTGCTTTCTTGATCTCATTTTGCCAATGAATATTTAAAAAAATTTCATCATTAATATTTCTGTATGTAAAATATTTATTTTTTTTAAAAAATTCTACCATTTGGATTGATGGATAAGTATTATTTTTATTTATTTTTATTTTTCCTTCTTTAAGATCACTTTCAGTTAAATTGAAAGATCCACGATGATGAATATAATGAAATAGTATAAAAATTAATTCTTCTTTAGTTATCTTATTGGTTAAGGCTTTTTGTTTTAATTGAGCTGGATGATCAAATCCATATTTTGTAATGTCAAAATTTTCAATAATATTTTGTATTTCACATTCACTTCCAAAATTATTTTCAACAAGGAATGATATTAAATCATGTTTTCTTAACTTAGTTCTCCTAATTTGTCTACGTATTGATCTTGCTGTCCGTCTTTTTTCATTACCTAGAGTTCCATCATTTGGGTTAGCTGGATCATCAAAAAGTCTTACACCCATATCAATAATTTTGTAATTATTATCAATAATACTTCATCCGACTGATGTTACACCAATATCCAAACCAATATTAATTTTATTAGACATAATACTTTCCCTTACAATGCATTCTTTATTTATGGTGCTCAAGGAGGGACTTGAACCCTCAAGGTATCACTACCGGTAGATTTTGAGTCTACTATGTTTGCCATTTCATCACTCGAGCAAATGCTAAATTATTATATTAAAAATAAAATATTAGTTTGTTATATACAATTAGATAAAATGAAACAAATTAAATTAAATAATAAGCTCAAATTAATTGCATCAGAATCTGTAGGTATAGGTCATCCTGATAAAATTTGTGATCAAATTGCAGATCATGTTTTAGAAAACATTCTTAAACAAGATCCAAATAGCCATGTTGCATGTGAAGTTTTTGCATGTAATCATTTAATCATTATTGGTGGAGAAATCACCACTAAAGGATATATAGATATTACTCAATGTGTTTGAGATATATTATTACCATTAGGTTATAATGAGAATGATTTTACTATTCTTTCAAATATTAATAAACAATCAGAAGAAATTGCTGCACATGTTAACAAAAAAAATAATAAATTAGGTGCAGGTGATATTGGTGTAGTATATGGTTATGCTACTAATGAAACACCTGATTATTTACCATTACCATATGTGATTGCTTCTAAAATTATTTATGAAATTAATAAACAAACATTTGCAAAAAAATTACCTGGAGCTAATTTTGATTCAAAATGTCAAGTAGTTAGTTTTTATGATCACAATGATCATCCTATTGGAATTGATAAAATAATTATTTCTCTTCAACATAAAAATGATGCTGATTTAAAAAAATTATTTCATAAAATTAGAACACAAATTATTGACAAAATAGTTAAATCTTACAATATGAATACTGATTATGAATTAGTTTTTAATAATGACGGTAGTTTTGTTATAGGTGGACCATTCGGGGATACTGGTTTAACTGGAAGAAAGATCATGGTTGATACTTATGGTACAATTGGTAGACACGGTGGTGGAGCTTTTAGTGGAAAAGATTACACTAAAGTTGATCGAACTTATGCTTATTTTGCTAGATATATTGCTAAAAATTTAGTAGCTGCTAAATATGCAGATAAGATGGAAATTCAATTTTCATTTAATATTGGTAGTGAATTACCTATTTCTCTTGCAGTAAATTGTTTTGGTACAAACAAAATTTCATTAGATAAGATTTATGAAATAATTAGAAATAAATTTGATTTAAGTTTAACTAATATTGTTAAAAAGTTTCAAATGACTAAACTTGAATATAGTAAATTCTCAGTTTATGGACATTTTACTGAATTTTACAGTAAAAAACCTTGAGAAAAATTAGATGCTTTTAATTAAATAATAATGTTTTTCTACACCTTCAATATATCAAATATGAATATATAGGAGGAAAAATGTATAAGATTAAACAACAAAAGCTTGATATTAAGAATATTCTTAATACATGTAAGTTGTATGAACTTAAATTAAAAGCTTGTTCTTTACATACTTCAACAAAGATTAGAAAAGAAATTAAAAAATATCAAACTTATATTGATGTAGTAAACAGTATATTTACTTATTTAGGTGATTCAACTACAACATTGATTAAGAAAAGTTTAACTAATGAATGCGACTATAATAGTTGTTCATATTCAAAATCAAGTTATTATATTCATTTAAAAAGAGCATATACACAGTTTTTAGATATATACAACCAAATTGGATGATAGTAGTTAATCAATTAAATACAAGCACTCCTTATTATCTAAAGAAATTACCACAAAATTTGGTTAATAATAACAAATATGTTTACTATAGTGGTATAGAAGGTGATATTGACATAATCAATGAGTGCTGGTATTTTAAATACTCAATATTTCTTAACAATAATTTTGAGTTACCATCTAATTGTTTAAATGCTAATTTAGTTGCTCCTTTTGTAAATGTTTCTAATTTAACTTTAACTAAAATTTCTTCTCCTACCTTTCCTGATTATGTGATAGATAAATCAACATGTAGTGAATACTTATTGCAGTTTTCAATTGATACATCTTCAAGTAAATTCTTTGATACATTATTTATTGATTACATTTTAAATTTTTCCTTATATTTTGATATAGATTCAGAAATTTTAAATTCTGCTAAATTAGGTAATAATCCACTTGAAATAGATGAGTTTATAAATGAATTTAATAGTTTAGTTTCTAATACTAAAATTTCTTATACAAATTATCATTTAGATGATAATGAAGGTTGTGTTGACATTATCAACAGTTATCATGTTAGTAATAATTCATATAGTGCTAATAATAAGAAAATAATTTATTATGCATTTAACAATAACACTATTAATTTAACAAGTCAAATTAATGAATTATGTACTATCGAAATTGATGGGAATTTTTATATAAAACAATACAAAATTGAAATGAATTATTCAGTTAATAATAAAACAATTAAAACATTAACAACAAATTTAAATGAAATGATAATATGTAAAGATAAATATCAATTATCATATCCATTTGAAACAACATATGATTACACAAAAGATGAGGTAATTAATATTATTGGTGATAATTGTGGTTTCTTTATTCCATTTGATGCTATCGGTTATTACACAATTACTTTATTAATTTTTACCAATAATACTTTCATTACAATTAAATTAACTAAATCATTTAATTTTGTTGAAAAAAATATAGGTAACTACATTATTTGTTCGCAATATTGAATTGATAATTTAGATTATTTTAAGAGGTATAAAATTTAATGAAAAATAAAAAGCTTAATACGATATTGATTAGCAGTTCTTTATCAGTTGTTTTATTGTCATCAATAACACTTGTTGCATTAAATACAATTATTAATAATAATTACTCACCTATTGAGAAAAAACCACTTAATAGAGGAAGTAATTATGAACACTATAAAATTAGTTCATATTTTGAAACAAATGAAAACATTAGAGAAATTTTGAAAAGTGATTTTAGAAATGGCAAATACATTATATGCATCAATGAAGACAATTTCATTAATTTTTTAAAAAGAAATTTTATTAATATTCTTCGGAAGATTGGAAAATTTAAACCAAATGCTGATGAATATGAAACAACATTTAATTATCGATTGAGCAGAGATAATCAGTCAATATTAATAGATGTTGTTTGGAATTTACCAAATAAAAAATATTATTTTTATGATCAATTTGAATTAAAGGCAATTAATTAAAACATTTTTTAAAAATATCAAATGCATTAATAATGGCATCATCCATATCAAAGTATTTATATTCAGCTAATCTACCAAGAAGTTTGAAATTTTTATATTTATTAAGAAACAATTTATATCTATTTAGGATAGCATCATTTTTTTTATTATTAATTGGATAAAATTTAATATTGAATTTTTTATCATTTGGATCATATGCACCTGGATATTCTTTAGATATAGTTGTATATACACTTATTCGATTTAAGAATTTCTTGTATTCGGTTATTCTTGTCATTGATTTATCTTGTGGATAATTAATTACTGGTCTATCTTGAAAAGAGGCACATTTAATATTTTTAAATTTGATATTTAAACTTCGATATGGTAGTTTACCAAATTTATAATTAAGCAATTCATCAACAGAACCACAATAAAAAATAAGATTATTGTTTATTTTGTTATTTACATAAATTTTGTTATTTAAAAATTTGATTTTATGTTTAGCATTAATATGCACTGTAATATTTTTGTGATTTAAAATATTTTTTATTAATGAAGTGTATCCTTCTTTTGGAATAAATTGATATTTGTCATTTGGGAAATATGTATCTTTATAAGATAAAACTATTTTAATACGATTAATTACATTCTTATCTATTTTATCAATGGTGATTCCTCACATTTTTGATGTGTAATTAGCATAAACATTTTTAAATAAAAAATCATAGAGTAATTTTAAATATTTATCATTGATTTGTTTATTCAATTCATATAAAGTAATATCTGTTTGATGAGGGAATTTATCCTTTAATTTATTAATAATAATTTTGCTTATTTTAATTCCAAATATTATCTTAATACTATTGAAATTAATTGGTAATGGAAATACTTTCTTCTCTCCATTATATTTGGTACAACATTTAACTCTATGGATAAAATTATTTATTTTGGTGTATTTCTTACAAAAGTTATAAACTTCATCATTATTTGTATGAAAAATATGTGGTCCAAATTCATGTATGTAAATATTATGTTTATTTAAAAAATCAAAACAGTTGCCGCCAATATTTTTTTTCTTTTCGTATACATTAACAATATATCCTTTTTCAGCACATAAACGGGCTAATGTACTTCCTGAAATTCCTGCTCCATATATATCAATGAATTTGTTGTTTAATGTATTCATAATATAGAAAATGATTATATATCGACATAATAAATAACTAGTATTATTTTGATTTTTAAGATTTATTTAATTTCTCTGCTTTCAAAATAACTAATGAAGATGGTTGTTTAATATCTTTTTTAACACTAAATAAATACATTTCATTTTCTTTTATAATGTCAGCAAATTTAGTATATGAAAATGAAAAAGAAACACATCTGAAAGTTTTGGTTTCATCTTGTAGTGTTATGAATGCCATTAAATTATTCTTTTTATCTTTAAATTCTTTTAATCTTGAAACGTAAGCAATTGTGTGGAAATATTTATCTTTTTTGTCATTATCAATTTCTTGTAAAGATAATATCATTGGTTCAAACTTGTTAAGTTCTTTTCTAATTTTAGTAATTTCATATTCACCCAAATAAATATTTAGTAATTCATATTCATCATGTGCTATTTTATCTAAATCAGTTTTGTTTGGCTTATTATTATTAATTTCTATGTGAGTAATTAATTTTCCTTCATTTGTGATATTATCAACATTTTTAAATATTTCATTAATGTTATTTATTAATCAAAAACGATCATGGTTTTCATTTAATTTATCAAAACTACCAGCTTTAATTAATAGGTTAATAGTAGATAAACCTATTCCATTATTTTTAAGAGATTTAATGCATGATAATAGATTGGTAAATCTTTTGTTTGGCATTTTTTCACGAATTTTTAATAAATCTTCACACGTTGTGTTACCAATGCCTTTTATTGTTGAAAAACCTATAATGATCAATTTTTTATCATAAATTCTAAATGAATTGAATGATAAGTTTATATCAGGATGACAAATATCACAACCATTGTTCTTTAATTCATTTATATATGCTGTAAATTTATCATCAGCCACACTTGTATTAGATAAAAGTGTTAAATAAAATTCTATAGGATAATAATGTGCTAGATATGCCATCCAATAACTTATGTATGAATAAGCTAATGAATGTGAATGGTTGAAGCCATAATTAGCAAATTCAAAAATATAATCAAATATTTTTTCAACTATTTCTTTATCATATCCATTACTGATTCCACCATTAATAAAATTTTTCTTTAAATTTAGTAATTCATTTTCATTCTTTTTAGAAATTGCCCTTCTGAACAAATCAGCTTTGGCTAAAGAAAAATTAGCAATTTTTTGAACAATTTGGATCACTTGTTCTTGATAAATAATTACATTGTATGTGTATTGAAGAATGGTCTTAATTTCATCATTTAGATATTTAATATTTTCTGGTCCGTTTCTATTTGTTAAATACATGTTAATATTCTTTTGAGGTCCTGGTCTAAATAATGCAGAGCAAATAGAAATATCTTCAATATTTTTTGGTTTTACTTTAGTTATTAAATTAGTCATTCCTGCTGATTCCAATTGGAATATACCTAATGTTTTTCCTTTACTAATATCATCATAGATATTGCAGTCATTAATAGAGAGATTATATAGATCAATTTTTTTAGAATGATTCTTTTCTATGAGTTGGATGCACTGATTTAAAATGGTTAGATTTACAAGACCAAGAATATCTATTTTGTTTAGACCAAATATTTCTAAATATTCCATTGAAAATTGTGTACAAATATTATTAGTATTAGCAGTTTGAATAGGAATTATTTCATATAAATTTTCATTAGATAAAACTATTCCAGCAGCATGTAAACCGATTTGTCTAGGAAAATTATTAATTCTTTTAGCAATATTAAATAATTGTTTATATTCTTCTATGTAATCATTTATTTTTTTGTTATATGTTTCATTTTCACCATAAATAAATTCATCATCAATTAATTTACAAATTGAATTAATGATGGTTTTATTCATATTAAGAATTCTTCCAACATCTCTAATAGCCATTTTTGCTTTAATTCGTTGGAAAATAACAATGTTAGCAACATGATTAGGACCATATTTATTGATTAAATATTCAATTATTTCATTTCTCCTATCATCCATGAAATCAACATCGATATCTGGCATTGCTACTCTTTCAACATTTAAAAATCTTTCAAAAATAAGATTATTTTTAATTGGATCAATTGTAGTAATATTCAAAAGATATGATACTAAACTACCTGCAGCACTTCCTCTACCTGGTCCTACCAATATTCCATTTTGTTTAGCAAATTGAATATAATCTTGCACAATTAAAAAATAATCATTAAATCCCATTTTGTCAATTGTTGATAATTCGTTTTTTAATCTTAATATATATTGATTTGGGATGTTATTATCATTACCAAATAATTTTCTAAGAGAATTAACACATAATGTTTGCAATAAAATTCTACTATCTTTGCCACTAGCAAATTTTGGCATACAATTTTTGTGAGAAAATTCAATTTTTCATTTGCAATTATTTAATACATTCTCTAAATTTCTAATACTTTCTTGTGAATAATAATTTTTAATTTCCTCCGAAGATAAACAATAATTATTTTCATATCTATCATCATTTTTATATTCATTTAATAATACATCATTTTTAATTGCTAATAATGATTTAAAAATTAGAATATCTTCTTTTTTTTGAAATAAACATAACCTAGCGGCTATTGGATTATCTTTACTTTGATTAAGACTATAACATTCAATATTTTTAATATTAATATAAGCTAGATCTTTTATATCTTCAGTAATGAAAATTAATCCATTAATGTAATCATTAAGTTCAAATGGTTTGTTAGTCATTACAAATGATGAAATCTTTATTAATGATTTATAACCAACATTATCTTTTGCAATCAAAAATATGTTAATATTTTTATAAACAATGTTTAATCCAATAATAGGAATTAAATTATTTTTAATTGCTTTTGTATAGAATTCAATTGCTCCATACATATTGTTAAAATCAGTTAAGCAGACATATTTTTGATTATTTTTGATAGCATAATCAATTATGTCATCTATTGACATAGTTGAATTTAATAAAGTGAAATATGAATAGTTTAAAAGATTAACAAGCATTTTATTTATGAGTATATTAAAAAATATGAATAATTAATTTAACAGTTATAGTGGTTATTTAATTACATAGTTAATAGTAATTTACAAACTAATTAGAATGAATACAAAAAAATAAACGAGACGCTATTTTTTAGCTTTTATAGCTTTTTTGATTCTTTTTTTTTCATCAGACGAATGCTTTTCAAAATTTAATGTATATATAAGTTCATCTAATGACATTTTTTCTAAATATTCATCAGATAAATCAACATTAGGAGTTTTTATTGAGTTGGTGTCAACAACTTTTGTTTCTTCTACTTTAACTCAATTAAATTTTTCATCTTTGTTATTAGTCATTTTAATTCCCAAGTATCTTATATATTATTATATTTAGTCTAAATTATCAATAAATTTTTTAAAGTTATTTATATTTTTTTGCTTTATTAAAAATGAACCTGATATAAAATGATCAACATATTTATATGTTTGCTTAATGACATCAAAATTAACACCACCATCTAGTTGAATTATTAGGCATTTATTAGTTGATTTTTTTATATCATTAATGTATTTTAAATTTTTAATTATTTTTTCTCCAAGAAATTTTTGACCACCAAATCCAGGTTCAACCCCCATAATTGTAACAAGATCACAAATCTTTAATAATTTATGATATTTACTAATATCAGTATTAGGTTTAAAAGCCAATCCTACTAATCTACCACTTCTTTTAATTTTCTTTAATAGATATCAAGAAAAAAATTTTAAAATTGGTTCAGGGTGGAATACAATTGCTTTTGATGGATAATTTATAAACATATTAATCCATTTTCTTGGTCTTTTAACCATAAAATGAACATATACATCGAAATTATTTATAAAAAGTAAATTTAATCATTCAGTTCCAAAGCTAGTATTGTTAACAAAAATATTATCCATTACATCATAATGAATAGAATTAATTTTGGCTGATTTTAAACGCATCAATTGTTTTTCAAGTTGATTTTGTTCACGAGGAAATGAAAGTAAAGAAGCCTCAATAACTCTTTTATTATTTTTCTTCATCATTTCTTAGGTTAATGTATTTAAATTTTTCTTTTGATTTAAAGTTAGTAAAGTAAGAAATTGAATTATCCAATAAATTTGTTGGACAAATAAATGCAATCACATCACCAATTCCCAATTTTGCTTTGGGATCAACTAAAGGTTGAGTAATTCCATTATGGATTAAATATAAAATATTTACACCAAGTTTGTTACGAAGGTCTAATTTTTCAATTGTAACATTAGTACATCTTTTATTTGAAATGGTTACTGTAGTTCAACATAAACCATTAGGTAAATTATGAATTTCTTCATTAAAATTATATAGAGCTTGCAATGCAGCATGGAAAGCTGCATCGTGTATAGGAACAATAACATTTTTAATACCTAAAGTGTTAAGGATACGTTTATTTAAATCATTTTCAGCACGTGCAATAATTTTCCCATCGCAACCTAATTCAATTAAGTTAGCACAAGCGGCAACAGTAGCATGTAAATCAGTTATGCAAACAATAATACATTTTGCTTTAGAAATATTTGTTTCTCTTAAAGCATCAATATCTTTTATATCAGCTTTAATTGCATGTGTATATTTATTTGCTGCTGTTTGGACAACATCAGGATCATTATCAATAACAATAACATCTAATTCTTTATTTGCAAGATATTTTGCAATGTATGACCCAAAATTACCATAACCTAATATGTAGCACTCATTCTTAGACATAAATATTAATATATATAATTATATAAACAAAATATTGCACTTTAGCATGGAAAATGTTAATAATATTGTCAATGGAAGAAATATAAAAGTTCGTCATGTACTTAAATTATTAAGACGGATTATTTTTGGGTTTACTATTCCACAAATATTTTTCCGTGTTTATTTGATTATTATTTTTTTAGGTACTATATTATTGTTTTGTGAATTTACCCATGTTAATACTTATTGGGTAGATACATTACATGGTGATCCTTGAAGAATTCCAAATACTAATTGGGATCCATTGTTTCCAAATCTAAATACTCATCAATATACTTTTTGAAATGCATTGTTTATTGCTTGTTCAGCATTTAGTAACACAGGATTAACAACGGTAAATATTTCTGAATTTTACAATATATCTGGTCAAATTATTATTTTCTTTCTAATCTGATTTGGTGGTATTGGAATCATTTCTATTTTCTTTTTGGTTTGAAATTTATTTAAATCTAATGATTCTGTTAAAATTAACCAAGTTATTCTACTACAAGCTGAACGTGGCTCTAATAAACTAAGTAACACTGTTAAATCTATCAGATTTAGTTTTTTATTTATTATTTGTACACAAATACTATTTGGAATGATTATGACAATATGATTGTATTCATATCCTTCATATGTTCAAAAAATTAATTTATTGAATCCAAATGTTTTGTCATATGATACAACTACAACAACATCTGCATACCATAATTTTTGTAATGCTTTATGGCAAGGTTTCTTTTGTTCAATTTCTGCCGTAAGTAATGCAGGATTTGATGTTTTTGGACAAAATATATCATTGTCTGCTTTCAGAAATGATTGGAATGTATTTTTCCAATTATTCATTATGATTGAAATTTTAGTTGGAGGTATTGGTTATCCTTTAATTTTTGATTTATATGAGAAGATACAAGCCAAACGTCATAATTTAAAACATAATTTAAGTTTATTTACTAAAGTTTGTTTAGTTTGGTATTTTGTAATATTATTTTTTGGTTTGTTTTCTTCTCTATTATTTGAATGTTGTGGTAAAGATATATCAATTTTTTCTGATAAAACAATAATGTCATCTTCTAATTATCATGGAGAATGAGGTAAAGCAGAATGATTTAATAAATCTTGGGCAGTTCTTTTTAATACAGTGACAACAAGAAGCGCAGGATTTTCAACTGTGCCTCAAGGTATTTTCACACAAGGCAGTATGATTGTTTATTGCATTCTAATGTTTATTGGTGGTTCTCCTTCTTCAACAGCTGGTGGAATTCGTGTAACTACACTTGCTGTTCTTTTTACTGCATTATGATCACAAATAAGAGGAAAAACAACTATTAGTATATTCAAGCGTTCTATACCAGATAAAACAGTAAAAAATGCTTTTGTTGTTTTCTTTATTAGTATTTGTTTATTATTAATTTCAACTGTGATTATCTTTTATACACATGATATTGAAACAAATAATTTCATTAGTGATTTGAGTATAGTAAATCATCAATTTATTGGAGTTTTTTATGAAGTAACTTCAGCTTTTGGTACTGTTGGTTTATCAATAGGTATCACGGCAATTTGTGGTCCACTAGCTTTAATTATATTGATTATTGTAATGTTTATTGGTCAACTTAGTGTTTCTTCATTTTTACTATTATTTACTAACCCTAAAAATATTACACAAAGAGCTACTAATAGCTATGAAGATATTAAGATTGGATAGTTATGAAAAAAGGGTTATTAATTGTTTTAACTGGTCCTAGTGGCGTTGGTAAAAGAACAGCTTGACAACCAATAATTAATGATAAAGATTTAAATCTCATTTTTAGTGTTTCTATGACTACTAGACCTAAAAGAATAAATGAAGTTGAAGGTGTTGATTATTTTTTTGTTAGTAAAGAGGAATTTAAAAAAGCTATTGCTGGAAATAAATTATTAGAATATGCTATTTTTGCTGACAATTATTATGGTACACCTAAAGAATTTGTGGAAAAGGTTCGTAATAGTGGTAAAAATGTTTTTTTAGAGATTGAACCACAAGGTGGGTTAAATATCATTAAATTATGTAAAAAAGAAAATGATGATGGATTATTAACTATTTTTATTATTCCTCCTTCACTTGAAGATCTTAAAAATCGTTTGCAAAATCGAAAAACTGAAAGCGAAGAGGTTATTAATAAACGTTTACAACAGGCAAAATGAGAAATAAATCAAAGTTCACTTTATCAACATGTTTTGGTTAATAAAACCAATAGTGCACTTGATACAACTAAACAAATTAAGGAAATTATTTTAGACCGAATTAAAAATGGAAATAAATAAAAAAGTATGTAATTTTTATCATTTCACATTAAAAGAATTAGAAGATGTTTGTTTAGCATTTGGAGGAAACAAATATAATGCTAGACAATTATTTGAATGAGTTTATAAAAAGAACATTACTTCTTTTGAACAAATATCAAATATTTCTAAAAATATTATTAAAAAAATTTCACAAAATATTTCACTTCCTGAATTTAAATTAGTTGATAAATTGATTGACAAAAAAGATGGCACAATCAAATTTTTGTTTTCATTAGAAGATGTTAATGTGATTGAAACAGTATTAATGAAATTTGAATGAGGCAATAGTATTTGTGTATCCACTGAAATTGGTTGCAATATGGGTTGTAAATTTTGTGCTTCTGGTCAGTTAAAATTAGTTAGAAAATTAACAGTAGCTGAGATTATAATGCAGTATGTTATGGTTAATAAATTTTGTCTTCAAAATAATGAAAAAATATCTCATATTGTTTTTATGGGAATTGGTGAACCATTAGATAACTATGAGGATTTATTAAAAGCTATTAGTATTTTGCAAAACCCATATGGAATCAATATAGGTAGTAGAAAGATTACAATTTCAACTTGTGGAATTATTGAAAATATTTATAAATTGTCTTCTGATTTACCACAAGTTAATCTTGCTATTTCTTTACATGCAACAAATGATATGTTAAGAAATAAACTTATGCCAATTAACAAAGCATATTCACTTGATAAATTATTAAGTTCTATTGATTATTACATAAAAAAGACCAATAGGAGAGTAACTTTTGAATATTTAATGCTAGATGGTATTAATGACACAGATGAATGTTTACAAGAATTAATAAACATTGCAAAAAATCGTTTGTGTTACATCAATTTGATACCATATAATAATGTTATTGATACAACATTTTGTTGCTCTAAAAGAATTGATTATTTTAAAAATCAATTATTGTCAAACAATATAACAGCTACTGTTCGATTAGAACGAGGGAGTAATATAAATGCTGCTTGTGGTCAATTAAGAGCAAACTATGAAAAAAGAAAAATTTAAACTTATATCATCATTTTATTCAGAAAAAGGAGTTAGAAAAACTAATGCTGATGCAATATGATGCGGTTTCAATGATTCTAAACAATTTTTAGCATTAGTTTGTGATGGTGTTGGCATGGAAGCTAATAGTGCTATAGCAAGCAAAACTACCATTGAAATTTTTAAATCTCATTTTTTAAAGCGTTATCATGTTTATTTTCCTGAAAAATGATTTAAACATGTTTTACATTTGGTGTATAAAAAATTACATCAAGAATGAAAGATTAATAAAAATTCAATTAAAACAACTTTAACACTTTGCTTTATTTCATATGACATTTGTTACATCTTCAATATTGGTGATTCACGTGCGTATCATTATGTTAATGAATTTCACCAATGAAATTTAATTACAACAGATCATAATCTTTTTAATTTCTTAAAACAAACACATGCACCACTCAAATCATATATTTCAAATAAAGATTCTTTGTATTCATTAGTAAGATATATTAGTTCTAATTCAAATAAAAACATTAATTATGACAAATTTACTTTTAAGATTAAAGATAACGATTTGATTTTTTTAGCAACTGATGGTTTATATAACTTTATCAATATTGATGATATTAATGAAATAATTTCAATGAATAGACATTTGCCATCTGAAAATAATGCTCATATTTTGGTTAATAAATCACTTGCTAATAATTCAACAGATAATTCTTCAGGAATTGTAATTGAATTTTTAAAATTTAGGTAAATTATGCAGTTTATTGATGAGTGTATTATTCAATTAAAAGCAGGTAATGGTGGTAATGGGATTGTTGCATGGAGAAGAGAAGCACATAATCCACATGGTGGTCCATATGGTGGCGATGGAGGTGATGGCGGCAATATTATTTTTGTTGGTGATCATAATACTACAACATTAATGCCATTAAGAAACCATAAAATTATTTCTGCTAATAATGGGGAGAATGGAAAAACTAAATTAGCAACTGGAAAAAATGGACAAGATAAAATAATTAAATTACCACTTGGTACTGTTATTTATGATTTAGATGAGAACAAGATTATTGCTGAAATTTTAAAACATAATCAAAAAATTTTAATTTGTTCAGGAGGAAAAGGTGGACATGGTAATGGATGATTTAAAAATTCTAAAAATAAGATTCCTAATTTGCATGAAAATGGAGATATCGGACAATACCGGAATGTAAAATTAACTATCAAATATATTGCTGATATTGGATTTGTTGGTTTACCAAATGCTGGTAAATCATCAATTATTAATGCATTAACTTCAGCTAAACCAAAAATTGCCAATTATTCTTTTACTACGCTTATACCAGTTTTAGGAACTTTCATATATAAAAATGAAAAAATTGTATTTGCTGATATTCCTGGTTTAATTAAGGGTGCTAGCCAAGGCAAAGGGCTTGGGCATGATTTTTTAAAACATATCGAGCGATGTGTGGCCTTAATTCATGTTATTTCTTTAAGTATTATTGATAATTATGATATTGTTGATTCTTATAAAGTTATTTGTAATGAATTAGCAAAGTATAGTAAACATTTAGTTAATAAACCAACAATTTTGATTTGTAATAAAGTAGATTTACCTGAATCACAGAAACAATTTAAAAAATTAAGCTCTTATTTAAAAAATAAAAATATTCTTTGTATTAGTGCTAAGGAGAAGATTAATTTGGATAAATTGAGTAAATTAATTTATGATTTGTTTATTAAATCTAAAAAACCTTTATTAGATTCAAATGATACTCAAGTAAAGATTTATCAATTAAATAAAAGAGAAGATTATGAAGCTGATATTGAAATAATTCAAAAAGATGAAGGTATTTGGGAAGTTAAATCTAAATATTTAAAATATTGATCAAACCGTATTCCTTTAGATACTTCTGATAATATTATTTATTTTAATACAAAACTTAAAAATATTGATTTAGAAAATAAAATAAAATTAAAAGGAGGAAAAGTTGGTGATCAATTATTAATTTATGGTAAAGAATTAATAATTGAATAAATATGAACCTAGATAAATATATTGCTTATTTAAAAAAATGAATTAAAGATAATATAAAATCAGCTAATAAAAAAGGTGTAGTTCTTGGTATTTCTGGTGGAATAGATTCTGCAGTTTGTTATGCTTTGTGTAAATTAGCAAAAATAAATATCAAACCCATTTTTATTGATATTAATAATTCTTCTTTAGATAAAAAATGCATTAATGGATTATCTAAAAAATTTGGTCCTATTCAAACAATTAATGCATCACCCATATTTGATTTAATTATTAAATCATTAAATATTACAAAAAATATTGCTAAAAATAATTTGAAACCTCGTATTAGAATGACATTGCTTTATAGCATTGCACAAGAAAATAATTTATTAGTTTTGGGATCAATTAATGCCGATGAATTGTATACAGGTTACTTTACTAAATTTGGTGATATTGCCTGTGATATTTGTCCACTTACTGTTCTTGTTAAACAACATATTTATGAAATTGCAAGAAAGATTAATGTACCTAAATTAATTATTGAACGCAAACCTTCTGCTAGTTTATATGAAAATCAATTTGATGAAAATGAGTTAAATACTACATATAAATCTATTGATAAATTTTTACTTTTTAAAAATATATCTAATAAAGATAAAAAGATAATTATTAAACATCATAAAAACAATTTGCATAAATTTAACATTGTAAATCAACCTAAACCTTATTGTAAAATACGATTAAATTTTGGAAGTAATAATGTCAGATAAGAAAAAAGCAATTGCTATAGATGGTAATTCATTAATTTATCGTTGTTTTTATGCAACATATAACCAGTTACAATATTATAAAGATCATAATTTGCAACCAGTTAATGCATTAAATCTTTTTATTTATTCTGTACTTAAATTAATTAATGAAAAAAAATATGATTATGCATTAATCGCATTTGATCATGGAAAGAAAACATTTCGAACAGAAAAATTTGAACAATATAAAGAAGGTAGAAAACCAATGCCGGATGAATTAATCAGTCAATTATCTGAAATAAGATCATCAGTAGAGATGATGGGTATATTAGGTATGAGTAAAGAAAATTATGAGGCTGATGATCTAATTGGTAGTTTTGCTAAGATTATGAATAATAATGATGTTAAATTAGATATTTATTCATCAGATCGCGATATGCTTCAATTAGTCAATTCTAATACCACTATTAAATTATTTAAAACTGGTGTAAGTGCATTTGATGAATATAATATGGAAAATTTTAGTGAAAAATTTTTTGGTTTAATACCAGAACAAATTACTGATTATAAAGGAATAGCAGGGGATAATTCAGATTTTTTAAAAGGCATACCTAGCATTGGACCAAAAACTACAGTAAATTTATTACTTAAATATCGTAATTTAGAGAATATTTATAGTCATATTAATGAATTACCATTGTCTCAACAAAAGAAGTTATGCGAATATAAAAAAAATGCATTCGAATGTAAGGAATTAGCTACAATTCTATCTAATTTATTTGATAATGAAGATATAAATAAATTTAAATTATGTCCATGTGATTTTGATAAGTTGTTATCATTACTTAATAAATATCATTTGAATAAACTTATTGGTTATATTACTAAAATAAAATCTATTGAAGATAAGGAAAAATAAATATGCCTGAATTACCTGAAGTTACTGTAGTTATTAATGAATTAAAGAAAACTTCAATCATAAACCAAAGAATTAAATCAGTTAATGTATTTTTACCAAAGGTAATTAAAAATACAACCATTGATAAATTTAAAAAATTTTTTGTTAATGAATTTATTAAAAATATTACACGTAAAGGTAAATATCTTATTTTTGAATTAACTCATAACAAGTGATGGGTAGTACACTTAAGAATGGAAGGCAAATTGTTTTATCAAACTCCAAATGAACAACGAATCAATAGATTTTTAATGGCACAATTAATATTCTCAAATGGTCGTGAATTAAATTATTATGATACGAGAATGTTTGGAACTTTCCATATTTATTTAGGTGAAGAAATAAATAAATCAAAAGAATTGAATAAGTTAGCAATTGATCCATTAGATAAGAATTTTACGGGTCAATATTTATTTAATAGGATTAACAACATTAATCGTGCTATTAAAACTGTATTGTTAGATCAAACGGTAGTATCAGGTATTGGGAACATATATGCTGATGAAATTCTTTTTTATGGCAAAATAAATCCATTAAGAGTTGCTAAAAACATTTCATTAAATCAATGTAAATTGATTGCTAAGGGCAGTAAGTTAATTTTTAATGAAGCTATTAAATACAATGGTACAACCATTGATAGTTTTATGGTTAATGCTTCTCACGTAGGAAACTATCAAGATAAATTAAAAGTACATAATAGGAACAATCACCCATGTCCTATTTGCGGTACATTAATTAAAATGATTAAAATTAACGGTAGAGGAACATATTATTGCCCTCATTGCCAAAAATAATTTCTTAATATAGTATCCAATAGCTTTATATTCAAGTTATATTATGGGTATAATAATTTTGATATGTTAGTATGTATAACAGGCAAAATAGGTTCTGGTAAAACTTATGTTTTAAATGAAATTAAAAAATTAGGTTATGCTACATTTAATGTTGATAAATATGTTCATTCAATATATAAAAAGGGAAAAATTGGGTATAAAATTATCAAAGATCATTTTGGTTTAACTTATGTAAATGAGTGTGAAGTTGATAGAAAGAAACTTGGTCAATTAGTATTTAGTGATGTTAATAACTTAGATAGATTAAATTCATTAATGTTACCAATAATACATGCAAAATTAGAAGAATTTAAATATCAAAAGTCAATTGTATTTGCCGAACTTGCTATTTATTTAGATCATCAAGTTTTTTTTAAATCATTATTCTCTATGATATGTGTTATCATTGGAAATGCTAAAAAAAGTAAGGAAAAAATTATTAAAAAGCAATGATTTTTATCAGATGAGAATCAAGAAAAATTATTAAATTCAGATGATAATAAAAATAATGCATTTTATTTCAAAAATGATTATTCAAAAATTACAGCAAAAAAAATTGCAAAAAATATCATAAATTTTGTTAAAAAAATAAAAAAATAATAATGTGTGTAATTTTCCCACAAAATATGTTGGAAACTCATTTTTATATATAAATATAAATATCGTTAAATGTTAATTTGTATGTTGGTAGAAATCAATTAAAAAATAATGTAAAATTTTTTTTTTCAAAAAATGTTTATTTTTTTTTATCTTCATATAATACTTTTGTTGTTCAAAAAAACTCTTGCATTTTAATAGTCTTTTTTTGAGCATGATATAAATTACTTATCTTTTAGAAAGGAGTGATAGTTAGCATGAATAAATCTGTTCTTTTTTCTATCATTAAGAAACATGATTTTTCTCCTAACTACAAAACACTAAATGATTTATATCTTCCTATTATTGGTACACAAGCTATAAGTTTGTATAACCATCTATGTAATGAAGCTGATAAAATAATTGATTCAACAATTACATATCATGGATTGCAATATTTATTTAATCCATTTAAAATAACATACAATGATTTCACAAAATTAAGATCATTATTAGAAGCTTTCAATTTACTTGAAACTTATTATGATGTTGACAAGCAATGTTATTGATTTAAATTGAATGAACCTTTATCATTTAAAAAATTCATTGATAATCAAAAATTTAGACATCTTTTAATCAAAAATATTTCACAATTTCAATATGAACGATTAGAGTATATTTACAATAATGATCGTTTACCTTCAAAATTATTAAATGTAACATCTCAGTTTAATCAAGTATTCAATGAAAAAGAAATTAATGATGTTTTTGAATTTAACTTCAATGAACTTTATGCAAATATTTCAAAGAATTCACATCAATCTATTGTTTTAAATACTGAAGTTAAATCTTTAATTAGTTTTTATTTCTGTAATTACAATTTAAATATTAATGAAATTGAACATTGTGTTTATGAAGCAATTGTAAATCAAGATAATATGTTCATTGCTGATTATGACTTATTACAAATAAGTTTTAAAAAATATATCAACTCATTTAAAAATATTGATATCTTTACTAAAGCAAAAATTAATCGTAATGCAAAAATTTTCTATGATTCATTAGATCAATATGACTTTTTACAAGTTTATAATTCTTATAACAATTTAAATTCAGAACAATATTACTATGCAATTAAAAAAACTAGTTTAGATGATACTGAACTTGCCATCATTAAAAATTTAAAAGAAGTATACCGATTGAGTGATCCAATTATTAATATCATGATTGACTTTAGCTTGTTAAAAACTAAAGGTATTTTAAATGCTAAATACCTTTATAAAATGGCTAAATCTGTTAATGGTTGTAATTTACAAAATATTAGTGATATGTTAAAGTATTTAAGACATCAATTTAATTTGTCAAATCATTATGACGAAGCCAATTTATCTTTAAATAATAGTTCTAAAGAAATTCATGTTTTTGATATCGGAGAAGAAAAAAATAAATCTTGATAAATTATGAGCATTGCTTCAATAAAGAAAAAATATCATGAATATTTAGAATTTGATTGTATTAAGAAACTTAATCTTTCTGATTCTGAAATTATTAAGAATTTACATTTAATTATTGCTATTGTTGATTTTGAGAAAAAATGTGCTAGTTTGCCAAATAATAAATGTGCTAGTGATAATTTTTATCATTTGGCTCTTGAACGGGATAAAAATACAAAACAATTAATTAAAGTATCTAAGAAATGTAGTAAATATACTAAAAACAATTGATTATTTGATGATTTTAGTGACACTGACAAAATAGGATTAACTATTGCATGCTTTGAACAACAACTTATTGATATTGAATTAGATAAAAAAAATGATGCAATTATTGATCGAACTCCACAAGAAACAAATAAATTAATAAATGACATTACTTCTAATTCAAAAGAATTTTCAAAACTTTGGTTAATTAAAAAATATTATCATCCTATTTTTAACCAAATTAAAAAATCAAACATTAATAAATTAGGTTTTTATTTATTTGGTGATTATGGAGTAGGTAAAACATTAATTATGCATTCCTTTGGTAATTCCATTAATTACCATGGTTATTCCACATTCTTTATTAAAGTTAATACTTTACTTGCAAAGATTAAAGAAAGTTTTGATACACAAAACAATATTGAAGGATTTATTGAACAAATTAAAGAAACAGATTTCTTATTTTTAGATGATATTGGATCAGAAACAGCTAATGAATGGTTTTATAATAATTATTTATTACCAATTATTGATTTTCGTATTGAGAAAAAGAAATCTACTTTTTTTACTAGTAATTATAATGTCAAAGATTATGCAAATAAACTTGTAGATAAAGTAAAAATGACAAAAGTAGATGCTTTAAGAGTAATTGATAGGATTAAATCATTAGCAAATAATAGGTTTATTCATTTAGTTGATAAAAATTATCGTTAGTTTATTGTTTTAATATCTTCTACATTTTTTATTTTTTCTTGTGTTTTAAGTAGTTCAACTAAAACATCATATCAATATGTTTTTTCAAATGGAGCATAATCATATCGTTTATTACATAATGATTTGCATTTTTTAATTAATTGGTTATAAATTGATGTAAATTGCATAATTTTATTCAAATCAATGTTATTTTCTTTAGTTATTCATTGAATAACATAGTTGATATCATTACTAGTTAGATGGAATTTTAATCGATTTCTAATAATTTTCATAGTGTAACCAAAAACCATATTTATTGTTTTTTCAACTGTTTCATTGTTACACAATGCGTAATGATTTAGCATAGCATAGTCATCTTGATCTATATATAGATCAAGTTTTTTCTTATAGTCTTTTATATTAAATTGGTCAGTATTCATATTATCTCCATTTATAAGATTAATAAAACTACAAGTATTTTTGTCCTAATTTTATCCATATTTTTTCTACATTTATATTAATAAATGTTTATTAATATATAATTCAATACATTATGAAAAATGATAAGAAAGTTAATAAAATTTGCATTGATGCAAATACTGCAGTAGGTTATGTTGGCTATGCTTTTAGTGAAGTAGCATGCATATACCCAATTACTCCATCTTCAGTAATGGCTGAAGTAAATGATGAAAAATCTTCAATAAAAGAAAAAAACTTATTTGGTGAAGTTGTAAAAGTAGTTGAATTACAAAATGAGAAAGGTGCTGCTGGAGCTGTTCATGGTAGTTTAGCAGCAGGTGCATTAACAACAACTTATACAGCAAGTCAAGGTTTATTATTAATGATTCCAAATATGTATAAGATAGCTGGTGAAATGCTACCATCTGTATTCCATGTTTCCGCTCGTGCACTTGCTAGTCATGCATTGAGTATTTTTGGTGATCATTCAGATGTTATGGCAACTCGTCAAACAGGTTTTTGTATTTTAGCTTCTAATAATGTTCAAGAAGCAATGGATTTAGCAATTATTTCACATGTTTCTACATATAAAGCTTCTTTACCTTTTTTACATTTCTTTGATGGGTTTAGAACATCACATGAAATCAATAAAATTGAAAATGTTCCTTATGAAATAATGAAAAAACTTCTCCCTTTAAAAGAGATTAAGCAATTCAGAGATAGAGGTCATAACCCAGTTCACCCTATTCAAACTGGTACAGCTCAAAACCCTGATATTTTCTTTCAAAATAGAGAAGCATGCAACATTTACTATGATCAAGTTTATGATAAAGTACTTAAAACAATGAATGATTTTGCAAAATTGACAGGTCGTCAATATAAACCATTCATGTATTTAGGTGCAAAAGATGCAACTGATGTAATAGTATTAATGGGTAGTGCATGTGATACAGCTGAAGAAGTAACTAAACATTTAAATAAAAACGGTGAAAAAACTGGTGTATTGAAAGTTCACTTATATCGTCCATTTAATGCAAAAGCGTTTGTTGAATCATTACCTAAAACAACAAAACATATTACTGTATTAGATAGAACTAAAGAACCAGGTGCTGCTGGTGAACCATTATATGTTGATGTAATGGCTGCTTTGAATGATCAACATATTAATAATATTGAAGTATTTGGTGGTAGGTATGGTTTAGGTGGTAAAGATATTACTCCTGAAAATTTCTTAAGTATCTTTGAAAATATGTCAAATACTCATCCACTTAATCATTTTTCAGTTGGTATTAACGATGATGTAACTAAATTATCATTACCTGCACCAAAGAAATTGAAAATTGCAAAAGATGATATTTATGAATGTATATTCTACGGTTTAGGTTCAGATGGTACAGTTTCAGCTAACAAGAGCAGTATTAAAATTATTGGTGAAGAAACAGATAATTACATTCAAGGTTACTTTGAATATGATTCAAAGAAATCTGGTAGTTTAACTCGTTCACATTTAAGAATGAGTAGTAAAGTTATTAAAATGCCATATTTAATTGATAAAGCAGATTTTATTGCTATTCACAATTATGCATTTATTAACCAATATGATATTTTAAAATACTTGAAACCAAATGGAACTGTATTATTAAATACAACATTAAGTTTTGAACAACTAGGTAAGGAATTACCAGAAAGTTTTAAAAAACAATTAAAAATATTAAAAGCTAAGTTACATGTTATTCCTGCAAACAATGTTGCATTAGAAGCAGGATTAAGAAATAGAATTAATGTTATTATGCAAGCATGTTTCTTTAAATTAACAAACATTATTGATTACAAACTTGCTGAAAGTGAAATGAAAAAATTCGCTTACAAATCATATAGCAAAAAAGGTGATGCAATTGTTCAAGCTAACTACAAAGGTATTGATATGGCAACTACTCAATTAAAAGAAATTGATGTAAATAAATTATGTGCGATTAAATCACAATCACTTGACAAAAAAGAAATTATTGATAAATATTTCAAAAAATTTATTAAACCTATTTCTATTGGTGAAGGTAACACACTTCCTGTTTCTACTTTTGATGCGAGTGGCACAGTACCTACGGATACAACAAAATTTGAAAAACGTGGTATTGCTTTAAATGTTCCTGTTTGAGATCCAAGTAAATGTATTCAATGTGGTCAATGTACAATGGTTTGTCCACATGCAGCAATTCGTCCACAATTATTAGATGAAAAAGCAATGAAATTAAAACCTAATTCATTAAAAACAGCTAATGCAATGGGTATTAATGGTAAACAATATGTTGTTCAATGTTCTCCATTAGATTGTACAGGTTGTGAATCATGTGCTCGTGTTTGTCCAGCAAAAGAAAAAGCACTTGTAATGAAACCATTGCATGAAGTTCAAAAAGAACAAATTGCAAATTATGAATTCACTAATAGTTTACCAATCGTTACTGATATTCCGTTTAAACATGATACAGTTAAAGGTCTTCAATTTAGTAAACCTTATTTTGAATTCCATGGTGCATGTAGTGGATGCGGTGAAACTCCATATATTAAAGTATTAACACAATTATTTGGTAAAAATTTATTAATTGCTAATGCTACTGGTTGTTCATGTATTTATGGTGGTAGTGCTCCTACTTGTCCTTATACTAAAGATGAAGACGGTAATGGTCCAAGTTGAGGCAATTCATTATTTGAAGATAATGCTGAATTTGGATATGGAATGAAATTAGCTTCTGATTTCCGCCGTAATGGTGCATTTAAATTATTAGATGAATTAAAAACTAAAGAAATTTCATCTAAATTAAAACAAGCAATTGAAAATATGCAAACAAATAAAGAAAATACTTCTTTATCTAATGTTGCATCAAAACATTTGATTGATGCTTTAAAAAATGAAAAAGTTCTTGATTCTGAAACAAAAGAATTAATTAATAAAGCAATCAATAATGCTGATCAATATCCAAGAAAAGTTGTATGATTAGTTGGTGGTGATGGTTGGAGTTATGATATTGACTATGATGGAGTTGATCATGTATTAGCTTCAAATGAAAATATTAATATTTTAATTCTAGATACTGAAGTATATTCAAATACTGGTGGTCAATCTTCAAAAGCTACACCAGCTGGTAGTGTTGCTAAATTTGCTGCAAATGGTAAATCAACTCGTAAAAAAGATATTGGTCAAATGGCTATGACATATAAAAATATATATGTTGCTCAAGTTGCAATGGGAGCAAATCCTCAACAATTAATTAATGCTTTAGTAGAAGCTGAAGCATATAATGGTCCAAGTTTGGTAGTTTGTTATTCTCCATGTATCAACCATGGTATTAATATGTCAAATTCTCAACTTGAAGAAAAGCGTGCAGTTCAATCAGGTTATTGAAACTTATATCGATATAATCCTGTAAAAAAAGACAATCCTTTAACAATTGATAATCCTGCTGATCCAACATTAGATTATCGTGAATTCCTAGTTGGTGAAAACAGATATGCATCATTATTAAAGAAAAATCCTGATTGTGCAGAAAAGTTATTTGCTGCTTCAAGACAAGAAGCTTATGAACGTAAGGATGCATTAAAACAACTTTGCAAAAAATAATGCAAAAAATAATAAAACGATCTGAAAATTTTAGTGAATGATATACAAGTTTAATTAAAGCAGCTAAATTAGCTATATATTCTTCCATTAAAGGTGAAATAATTATTCAACCTAATGGTTGGAAAATATGAACTTTAATCCAATCTGAATTAAATCAAAGGTTTGCTAAATTATCAATTGAAAATTTAGCTTTGCCAACTTTTATTAAATATTCTGAATTCACCAAAGAAATGAAGCATATGGATGGTTTTGCCCCTGAGGCGTTTATTGTTACAAAAAAAGGTAATGAGACTCTCGCTGATCCTTATATTATTAGACCAACAAGCGAAGTATTATTTTGTGAATATTTTAAACAAATAACAAACTCATATAATGATTTACCAATTAAAGTTAATCAATGATGTAATGTATTTCGTGCAGAAAAGAATACTCGCCCTTTTTTAAGAACAAGCGAATTCTTTTGACATGAATTTCATTCAATACATTCTACTAAAACTGAAGCCAAAAATATGGCATTAACAATGTTTAATCTTTATGCAGATTTTTTTAAAGAATTTTTATTAATCCCTGGCATTAAAGGTGAAAAAACAATTGGTGAAAGATTTGCTGGAGCTGATAATACATATACAATTGAAGCATTAATGCAAGACAATCAAGCATTACAATCATGCACTTCACATTATCTTGCACAAAACTTCAGTAAAATTTATGGTATTACTTTTCAAAATAAGAGCAACCAAAAAGAATATGTATATCAGACTTCTGCTGGTTTAAGTACAAGAATCATTGGTGGACTAATTATGACTCATTCTGATGATCATGGCCTAGTTTTACCATTCAATCTTGCTCCTATTCAAATAGCTATTTTGCCTATCATGATGGAGAAGAATAAAAATATCTTATCTTGTTGTAAGAAAATATTTACTAAATTAAATAAAAAATATCGTGTTAAATTAGATGATTCAAATAATGGTTTAGGTTATAAAATTTCTGAACAAGAAGTTTTAGGTACACCTTTTTCAATCATTATTGGTAATAATGATCTAAATAATAATCAATTTACTTTATTTAGAAGAGATTTAAATACTAAAGCAGTTTATAAAATTAGTGAATGTGAAAAAATTATTGATCAGTTAATTTCTATTTATCAAAATGAGTTATATTCACGTGCTAAAAAGCATTTAGATAGTAATATTATTAAAGTTAATTCATTATCTGAATTTGAAAAATCAATTAAAAAATATGGTTTTATTTTAGCCCCATGAGGTGGTGATGCACTTGATGAAGCAAAATTAAAACAAAAATATAGCATTACTCCTAGATGTATTGAATCTGAAATTGTTAATAATCATAATATTAATTGCTTTTTTACTAACAAAAAAGCTAAATATTGAGTATATTTTGCAAGAGCTTATTAATATATAATAGTTAATATATATGAAAACTACTATTGTAAAAATTGTTGATCCTATTGGAATTCATGCACGACCAGCAAGTCTTATTGTTAATGAAGCAACAAAATATAAAAGTGATATTACATTTAATGTAGCTGATAAAACAGCAAATGCAAAATCACTTATTAATTTAATGTCTTTAGGTATAAGAACTAATACTAAAGTTACTATTAAGGCTATTGGTTTTGATGAAGATCAAGCGATTAATGCAATTCAAAAAGTAATGAAAGATACAAAGCTTATATAGTTATATAAGGAATTTATTTATGTGTACAAAAGTTGTATATTCACCAGTAAATGGTAATGTTATCACTACTAATAAAATTAAAGATGATGTTTTTGGTAGTAACACATTAGGTGAAGGATTTGGTATTATCCCAAAAGATGGTAAGTTTGTTGCACCTATAGCTGGTGAAGTTACATTATGTGAAGGTCATGCTTTTTCTATTAAATCAAATGATAATGTAGAGGTTTTAGTGCATATTGGTATTGAAACAGTTTCTATTAAACCAGAAGATAAAGCACAAATATTTAAATATTCATGCAAAGTTGGCGACAAAGTTAATATTAAAGATCATATTGGAGAAGTTGATATTGAAAAAATTAAACAATTAGGTTTTGATATAACAACTCCAGTAATTGTTTTGAAAAATCCTGAAAAATCTCGAAGTATAATGATTGAACATATTGGTGAATCTTTAGCTGGTGATTCAATATTGTCAATTGAATAATAAATTTTAATAGTTATTGCTTAAAATAAGATATTTAATTTCTTGACATAAATATCTTTATCACTATATTAATATAATTAATGTAATTATGGCAAACACAGAATTAATTAAAAAACTAAGAGATATGACACAAGCTGGAGTAATGGATGTTATGAAAGCTTTAAAAGAAAACAATGATGATTTAGATAAAGCAGCACAATGACTTCGTGAAAAGGGGATTGCAAAAGCAAGTAAAAAATCTGGTGCGATTGTTACTGAAGGTATTGTTAAGGCATTAGTTAGAGATAACTATTCGGTAATTATTGAAATTAATTCACAAACAGATTTCGTTGCTAAGAATGATCAATTTGTTTCATTTGTTAGTGATTTATGTAAACAAGTTGAAATATGTAAACCTAAAAATCTCGATGCAATTGAACAATTAAAATTATCAAATGGTAAAACAGTACATGATGAATGTATTAATTTAACTGCAGTAACTGGTGAAAAAATTGTTGTAAGAAGAGCAACAATTGTTGAAAAAGCAAATGATGAAATGTTCCAAATTTATGAACATTTTAATAATAAAATTGCTGTTATTGTTAAATTTTCAAATAATATAAATCATGAAACAGCTAAACAAATTGCAATGCATATAGCAGCAATGAATCCTAAATTTGTTTCAATAAAAAATGCTGATCAAGAATGAATTAAAAATGAAACTGAGATTTTAAAAAAACAAACATTGGCTGAAGGTAAACCTGCTGATCGTGTTGATATGATTGTTAAAGGAAGAATTAATAAATCATTAGCAGAAGTTTGTTTAGAAGAACAAAATTTTATTTCAGATCCATCTAAAAAAATTAAAGATTTATTAAATGAAAACAAATCAACAATTGCACAATTTATAAGATTTGAAGTAGGCGAGGGTATTGAAAAGAAAACATCAAATTTTGCTGATGAAGTAATGCAACAAATGCGATAAGAGGTGAATAATGAAAAAAACTATTTTGATCAAAATTAGTGGTGAATCATTAAGAGATAATGATTGCAATTTAAGTATTGATAAATTGAATGATCTTGCTCGACAAATAAAAATCATTATTAAAAAATATAATGTAGGTATTGTTCTTGGTGGCGGCAATATTCTACGCGGTGCAAAAATTTGTAATAAATATTTGACACGTGTAACATCTGATCAAATGGGAATGTTATCTACTTCAATTAATTCACTAGCATTAAGAGATGTATTAGCAAATAATGGAATTGATGTTGAGTTATTGTCACTAATTCCTATGCCAACAATTTGTAAAACATATATGCCAGGAGAGGTAAAAAATATTTTAGCCTCTAACAAAGTAATAATTTTTTCTGGTGGGACTGGTAATCCATTTTTTTCAACTGATACCGGTATTGCTTTAAGAATTTTAGAAACAAATTCATCAATAGTATTAATGGGTAAAAATGGTGTTGATGGAGTTTATTCTGCTGATCCAAAAATTAATAAAAATGCAAAGCATTATAATAATATTTCATTTGATAATATTTTAAAATATAATTTAAAAGTTATGGATTTAACAGCAACTTCATTATTGATAAATAGTAAAGTTGAAATGTATGTATTTAATGCTGATAGAAAAAATTCATTAATTGATGCATTGAATAAAAAAATTCCAATAACAATAATATCATGAAAGGGAAAATAAATATGGCTAAAAAAACTGTAAAAAAATCAACAAAGAAAGTTACAAAAAAAGTTGCAAAGAAAACTGCAAAGAAACCTGTAAAAAAATCATGTGGATGCAAAAAATCATGTTGCTGCAAAAAACAGCAAAAAAAAGTTTCTAAGAAAACAAAAAAAAGATAGTTTTTAAAAATTAAAAAGTTGTATGTTATCTGAGATATAGTGAAATTATATTTCCATACAACTTTTTTTATGCTATTAATATATTAATATGGAATGAAAAGATTTACAAACAAAATTTGAAGAACAAGCAAATAAATCAATTAAATGAATTAATAACGAATATAGTTTAATTAATTCTGGACGTATTAGCTTGTCTATATTTAATAATGTAAAAGTTGCTGCATATGATAGTATGATGCCTTTAAATCAAGTTTCAAACATTCAAATTGTTAATGCTACACAAGTTGTTATTAAACCTTATGATATGAGTTTAATTCAAGAAATTGCTAAAGGGATCTATCAAGCAAACTTAAATGTTAACCCTATTGTTAATGCTGATTGTATAAGAATTAATTTTGCTCCACAAACAGAAGAAAGTAGAAAATTAAATGTTAAAAAGGCAAAACAAATTTTAGAATCAGCAAAAATAAAAATTAGAGATGTTCGAAAAAACATTCAATCACTTTATAAAAATAATGATGAAATAAGTGAAGATCTAATTCATTATTTTGAAGATGAATTAAATAAAATTACTAAAAAATACAATAATGATTTAGAAAATATTTTTAATAAAAAAGAAAAAGAATTAATGTCTTTATAGCTGCATGAAAGAAAATAAAAAAATTAATGTTGAAAATTTAAATAATCGTACTAAAGGGGCAATATTTTTAGTTTTATATTGATTAATTATTATTTCATTAATTTTGCTTTCTGATGCTAGTGGTTTAACAATTAAATATTTTGGCGACCATAAATATCTACCATTTATATTTTTCAATACCTTTTTATTATTGAATTCAGTAATAATTTATTTTATATCCAAAGAGATTAATCAAACTTTTTTACCAAAACATAGTCTTTTAAGCAATTTATTTATTTTTTTTATTATTTCTATGTTTACTTTGGGAAATATTTATTCATATATCTTAGTACCATATGATTTTATAAGTGATACAAAACAAATTAGAATAATTTTTGCAATTCTTTCGACTTTATCAATCGCTACAGTTTATCTAATAATGTTCATTTATTTTTTATATTACAAAATTGGTTTAAAGAAATCATTATATGGTGCTTTATGTGCTACAATAGTAATATTTTTTTTAATTAGCTTTTGTTATTTATCAATACTTAGATATGTTTATTTAATAATTCTTTTATTTATTATTCCAGTTATTAATGACACATTCGCATATTTTGGTGGTAATTTTTTTGGTAAACATAAAATGTGCGCCAATTTAAGTAAAAACAAAACATGAGAAGGTTTTTTTACTGGAATTATTTTTTCAATAATAACTGCAATAATTTTTATTTTAATGTTTTTTATTAATGCACAAAGTAATCTTAATAAATCTATTCTTTGATCTATGTATGGATGACAAATAAATAATATTTGTTATGACAATTTTTTTTATGATGGTAAATGATGAGTTACTATTATATTTTCAATATTAATTTTAAACATCATTTCTCCATTTTCAGATTTATTGTTTAGTAAATTTAAAAGAGTTTGTCAGGTTAAAGATTTTAGTAATTTGATCAAAGGACATGGAGGAATTCTTGATAGGATAGATTCATTATCTCTAGTCTTTGTTTCTTATTTTCTCATTTCGTTAATAATTAATGTATCTTTAAGTAATAATTTATTACAATTTGTTAACATATGCGCATATTAATATTTGGTGCTACCGGTTCTATTGGTCAATCAACAATAGAATTAATAAAAAAATACAGTAGAAGATATCATCTTGTTGGGATTAGTTATTTCCATAATTGTAAATTAGCATATAAAATCAAAAAACAATTTAATTTAAGAAATAATCAGGTTTTTTGTTCACTAAATAAAGATGATAATCAAATAAACAATTTTATTAAAGTAAATAAACCCGATATTATTGTTAATGCAATTAGTGGATTAAGTGGATTGAAATACACCATGTTATCAATTGAAAACAAAATAGATATAGCTTTAGCTAACAAAGAATCATTAGTTTCTGCTGGTAAATTTATTATGCAGCTTGCTCAGAAAAATAAAGTTCATATTTATCCAATTGATTCTGAACATTCATCATTGTCATATTTATTGAATGTTAATAAAAAAAATAGTATTAAACATTTGATGATTACAGGTTCTGGTGGTCCATTTTTTCATTATTCAGCGAATCAATTAAAAAGTGTTTCTTATAATGATGCAATTAACCACCCAAATTGGAAAATGGGAAATAAAATTAGTATTGATTCTTCTACTTTAATTAATAAAGCATTTGAATTAGTAGAAGCATATTGACTTTTTCCAAAATATAAAACTGTAGCTATTAATGACCCATTTTCACAAATTCATTCTGGTATCATTTATAAAAATGATACAGGGATAGTATTTAAATCAAAACCTGATATGAAAATGTTTATTGAAATGGCATTAAATAAATTTAAATGTTTAAAAAAGTTCGACAAACACATTGAATTTTTAGATTTGAATGAAGTTCATACTCTTCTAAGTAATTCATTATTTCATAATTATTTATTAGGTTTGAATTATGCAAAACTAATTATTGAAAATATTAATACTGCTATTCCACCAATTATTTGTATTGCTGATGAAATATCAATAAATAAATTTAAAAATAATGAAATTAAATTTTTGCAAATTTATACTTTTATTGATAAGCTAGTTAATAGTTACAAATCATTTAATATTAAATCACCATCTGATATTTTTAATTTATATTGGTTAATAAATTCATCATTAAGGAAATAGTAAAATATACATGTTATGAAAAAACAATATAAAATGAGTGGATATTTAAAGAATAAGTTTATAAATTTCTCTCTTTTTATATTTTTTTGTTTATTAGTGCAATTAATAAATTTTTGTTTTATTTTCAAAAATCCTTTCCCTGTATTTATTTATTTAGATTTTTTTATTTTTATTGCTTTAGGAATACCAATTTTCTTTTTTAAAAAAACATTATTTGAAATGATTTATATGCCAATAATTTTTGGTTGATTAACATTAATATATGCAATCAATTCATGTTATTATAAGTTTTTTGGTAATGTTGTATCATTAAGAGATATCTTGTCATTTATTGGTTTGGCAAATGTTGTCATGGGGGCAAACACTAATGCTATTTGTTGACTATATATTATTGTTGATTTTTTAACATTTGGTTTTTTCTTATTTTGCCTCTTGTTTTTCAATATTAAATTAAAATTTAAAGAAGAAGAGAATTCACAATTAAATAAGTTTCATTTAAAAAATTTTTATATTTCATTTGCATTAGTATCGACTCTCAATATTTATTTAATTAGTCAAGTGATTACTATACAAACTCAAAAAAATAAAAATATGTTTTTTATGAATCATGTTAATTTATTTCCATCATTTTATTTTCAAAAACTTGGCATGTTATCTTATTATTTAACTGAAGCAAATGAATCTCTTACTAATAATTCACCTACTGTAAAAGACATCAAATCATTTATGAACAATTGTTCATATATTCCAGAAAATTTTGTATCTGGTCAATTAGAAGGAGCTAATGTTATTGTAATTTTATTAGAAACAGGTGATGAATGAATGCTAAATGAATACACTACGCCAAATTTATGAAAAATGTTAAATGATGGATTATTTTGTTCAAGTAGTTATTCTCATAATCACACTAATGTTTCTGAAAATATATCTATTAATGGTAATGTTCCTTCATATGATATTAATATGAAAAACAATTTTCCTTCTACTGATTTTAATTTACCACATATATTGAATAATAACAAATACCATTCAATTTATGCACATGACATAGTAAAAACTACTGATATTTATAATCGTATGAATTTCATTCCATCATTAGGTTTTGAAAAATGTTTATGACATGATGAACTTGATCCTAATAATATTCCTTGAACTTTTTCAAATGAAGATTATTCGATGGATAGTTTAATTATGGATTCTCTTAAAGATAAAATAGTTAATTTTGCTGAAGAATTTCACAATAATGAACCATTTTATCTACATTTTTCTACTGTTGGTATGCATATGAATCATAACAAAAAAAATAATAATGCTTATAGGATTAATGAACTTGAAAGTTTATATCGTGAAAAATTATTTCAATTAGAATTAGAAGGAAAATGAATTAATCCAGCTATTAAAAATGTTGATAAAAATCAATTTGAATATTTTACTTATCGTGCAATGGATTTTGATGTTGGTTTAGGCAAGTTAATGAATACCTTATATGAAACTGATAATGATTATTTAAAGAATACTTTATTAGTTGTATTTGGTGATCATTCATGATATGAATTATTAAATTCTTCTTTTTGTTCAATAAATAAATTTGTTAGAAATATTGATCAGTCAGTTTTTAATGATTTAAATGCTTATAGAACATTATATGGATTTTATCATCCTAAATTGAATCAATTATTACCTGATCATAAATTTGATAAAATTACATGACCAACAACTATAGTTCCTACTATTTTAAATTTATTAGGTATTCCTTATAATCCAAGGTTTTACCAAGGTAAGTCATTATTTCAAAATGACTATACATATGACGAAGTGTTCTATTCATTATGAATAGGTCATTTTTTAAATGAACATTATGATAGTAGAAATGGTATTTCTATCACAGATATTATTAATGATAATGGTTCTCAAAAAAAGTTTTTAATAAATTTAAAATATGTAATGAGACAACTAATAATGATTGAAAGTATTTACAAAGATAATATATTTAGTAAATACAATATAGATGATTTTATGCCTACTAAAAAAATCAATTTTATTTAACAATACGACTAAATCATTCAACAACGTATGTTTCATTGATTTCTTGACTTAGTTCATGTCGTTCAGGGAATCTTGTAAATTTACCTGCAAATTTATTTTTATCAACCTTAACAAATTTAACTGTATCATTATCTAAATTTGCTTTTACAAGTGGAAGTTTATGTGATTTTTCTTTTACTGAGATTTCATCCCCTACTTTAATTAACACTGAAGGGATGTCACATTTTTTTCCATTTACTAATATGTGTTTATGATTTACTAATTGTCTAGCAGCGCGTCTAGTTGGTGCAAAATTCATTCGATAGACTAAATTATCTAATCGTGATTCAAGCGCAATTAATAAATTTAAACTTGTTGAACCTTGCATTTTCTTGGCAATTTTAAATAAACGTTGAAATTGTCGATCATTTAATCCATACATAAAAGCAAGTTTTTGCTTTTCTACTAGTTGTTGACCATAACCTGATAATTTGTTATGTGAAGTTGGACCATGTTGTCCTGGTATATATTCTCGTTTTTTTCCTTTTAAAAATTCTTTATTGTTTTCTTTAATAGAAAAATGTAAACGACGTGACTTTCTATTTATACTTCCTGTATATCTTGACATTTTTTCTCCTAATAATCAAATAATTGATTTAACAAAGTATTAATAAATTCTTAATAGACTATTTGGTATAAATGGTTTCAATTTTTCAGCAAATTTACTTCCACCGCAAATTACTTATCAACTAGTTATTATTAATATTTATTTGCTGACTTTGTTTAAATATTATACATAATAGTCACATATTAACCATAAATAGATAACTATAATTAATGTTATTATGAATAATAAATGTAAATTAACATTAGTTATTAATGCTGGAAGTTCTTCAATTAAATACAAAGTATTTAATATTGTTAATGATGGAGTAATAGCTTCTGGTCAATGTGAAAAAATTGGTAATAAAATGGGGATTTTTTCACTAAAATTCAATAAAGATGGTAAACAAGTAAAACTTGAACAAAATATTCCTTTACCTAATCATGAAGTAGGTATATCAAAAATATTAGATGAATTAAAAAAACAAAATGTTATAAGTGATTTTAATGCAATTAAAGGTATAGGTCATCGTGTTGCTATGGGTGGTAAATTACCTAATTCTTGTATCATTGATTTAAAAACGAAAAATTATTTAAAGAGTTTATTCCCTTTAGCACCATTACATAATCCACCTGAAGTTAAAACTGTAGAAACATTTGAAAAGATTTTACCAAAAGTTAAAAATGTTGGAGTATATGATACAAGTTTTCATACTACTTTAGATGAAGTAAATAACTATCCATTAGATAGAAAAGTAATGGAAAAATACAAGATTAGAAAATATGGTATGCATGGCACAAGCTATCGTTACATTACTATAAAAATGCAAAATATTTTACATAAAAAATCAATTAATTTAGTTGTTTGTCATTTAGGTAATGGAGCAAGTATTTGTGAAATTAAAGATAATAAATCATATAACACAACTATGGGATTAACTCCATTAGAAGGATTAATGATGGGGACGCGTTGTGGGGATGTTGATCCAACAATATGTACATATTTAATCCGTGAAGGATATACAGTCGATCAAGTTGACAATTTATTGAATAAAGAATCAGGTTTTTTAGGTGTGACTGGTATCACTGATTGTAGAGATGTTGAATTAGCAGCTAATAAAGGTGATAAAAATGCTAAATTAGCTTTAGATATGTTTGTAAGCCGTGTGGCAAAATATATTGTAAGTTATGTTAATGATTTAGCAAAAAAAGTTGATGCAATTATTTTTACTGCTGGGATTGGTGAAAACTCTTCATTTATAGTTAATAAAGTTATAGAGAAATTACCAATTCTTAATTTAGAAATTGATCATAAGCTTTTAAATGAAAAATATGAAGATTTCAAAAAGATTTCTACAAATTCATCTAGTTTACCAATTTATCAAATTCATACAAATGAAGAATTAGTAATTCATCAAGATGTAAAGAAGATTCTTAAGTTAATTTAGTAGGTCAATAATTATTTAATATAATTAAAATATGACTAAAATAGCTATTTTTGTTGCCAACAAATCTGAGGATATTGAAGTAGTAGTACCCATAGATATTTGGAGACGAGCAGGATTTATTGTTAAATTAATTTCTGTTGAAAAAAAGAAAAATTTAGTATTATCTCATGGTACTAAAATTTCATGTGATGAAATTTTAGCTAATGAAAATATTAGTAAGTATAATGCCATATATTTACCTGGAGGTGTTGGCCATTTAAAATTTAATGATACTGATGCTCAAAGATTAATTAATTTTTTAAAAAAAGAAGGAAAAAATAAAAAAATTACTTTTATGGCAATGTGTGCTGCAGTAGAAGTATTTGGTGGATTAGGTTTATTAACTAATACAAAAGCTACATGTTATCCTTCTTATCAAAAAACTTTTGAATCTACATATGTAGATAAAGATGTAGTTGTTGATAAAAATTTTATTACTGGAAAAGCACCTGGAGCAACTATTTCTTTTGCATTGTCCGCAGTTGCTCACATTTCAAATAAGAAGCAATTAGCTAAACAAATAGCTAATGATATTTTTTATAGTGGAAAAATTAATTAATTATGAAATATACAATTAGATGAAAAGATTGCAATAAATCACTAGCATTAGAAAGTTATATTGCTGAAAAAATTGAAAAATTTAAAGATTTTAACTTTGTTTTGGACAATGCCAAGATTGAAATTGTTTATTATGCAAAACAAAAATCTTACAAATCTCGAATTAATATTCATGTAGCTAAAAAAGGTTTATTACGGGCAGAAAGTGCTGCTAAAGACATTATCACTGCTTTTAATGATACTACAGATAAAATTTTTGATCAGTTAAGAAGAGTAAAGACAAAATTTGGTAGATAAAGTGTTTTATCTTTTTTTTGTAATGTATAACTATAAATATTAACTAATAAATATATGAAAAAAGCTATCAAATATTGTCTATTTTCTATAGTTGTAGTTACTCCTTTGTGTCTTACACTTGCTTTAGCAATTGATTGAAAAAAAAGTAATATTATTTCATGTGCTGGTTCTAGTGGAATCAAACCATTTATCGAAAGTCAAGTTGATAGTTTTATTTCATATTACAAAAAAAATAAAAATAGTAAAATTGATGTTACTATTGATGCTGGTGGTAGTGGGTTTGGTATTAACCAAGTAGCAAATGGATTTGTTAGTATTGGGAATGCTTCTAAAAATCCTTATCATTCTATTAAGGATAGTGTTGATTATCAAACTAAATGAGAAAAAAATAACATTAAAACATTAACTTTTGCTTGAGAAGGAATTTGTATTCTTTATGTACCACCAAAAGGTTTAAGTAGTAACGCATTAACACAATTAAATTCTTTATTTGATATTAATAAGAAAAATATAGATCTTTTATATTCAGTTTTTTCCGGTTTTTATAATAGTAATGTCAATTTAATTAGTCAACCTAAATTAGGTTTATTTAAATCTAATGCTTTTAATAATTTATCAAAAAATGATCAAGAATTAATCACCAACACAAATTTAATTCCATATGTTAGAGCTGGTGGAAGTATTACTTCAGGAACTGCAGCAAGTTTCTATGATGGTAGCCATTTTCTTAATGCAAAAGAAAAATTAACTAATATGCAAAAAAAAGCATTTGAGAATGGCAATTATGGTAATGATTTTAAATTAATTGATACTGATGAAGCTAATTCACGTGCATGAGAAATATTTATTGCTAATATGATCCCAGGATCAATCATTTATTTATCATCAGGTTTTGTTGAGAATAATATGAATTTAATTAAAAAAAACCATATTGGTATTTTCACTTACAATACTCAAGTTTATGATATTAAATCTGTTAAAGATGGATTTAATTTTTATCGTCCACTCAATATTATGTTTAGTATTGATAATAATAATGCCTGCGATTTAGCTGAGTTCTTATTAAATATTAATAACTGAACTACTATTGGTGCTAAACCTATTAATTTACAAGATAAAGAATCAATGATGATAGATAATAATTTAAGAGTTTCTGATGTTTCAATAATGAAGCATGAAAATAAATTTTTTACTGATGATGATGTAATTTTTGGTGCAAAGGATAATTATGTCTAGTAAATTATTAACTAAAAGAAAAATATATCTAGACAAAACCTTTGGATTTACAAGTTTTGGTGTATCATTATTATTTTCATTAATATTTATTGCTTTAATTGTGTTTATTATTTATGCATCTATTCCAGGATTTAAGTTTTATGGAGCTATTAATATTCTTTTTTCTGGACAATTTGATTTATCAAAAAACAAAGTATCAATTTGGTTACCTTTATCAATTACTATCATAAGTTCAACTATCGCAATTATTATTGCTGCTCCAATAGGTATTAAAACGGCAATATTTATTAAATATCGTATTTCAATAAAATGACAAAAAATGTCCAAAATTTTATTTGAATTATTAGCTGCTGCTCCTTCAGTAATATTTGGATTATTTGCTTCTGAAATGTTAGGTTTTGTATTAGCTAAAATTTTTCAAATAAATAATAGTTATAACATCATTGCTGCTTCATTTATGCTTGCAATTATGATTTTACCTACCATTATTTCATTAACATTGAATAATTTAAATGGAATTGATCATAGTTTATTAACTTCTGCTATGGTTTTAGGAAATTCTAAAACTCGTGCTATTTATAAAGTATGTAAAAAAGAATGTAAAAATGGAATCACTACAACCATATTAATTGCTATATCTCGTGCTATTGGTGAAACAATGGCAATTAGTATGATTTTACAATCACAAATGTACAACAATGTGTTTAATTCTGGATTCTGAAGTATTTTAACTTCAGGATTAAGATCACTTGGTGCACTAATTTCTGCAAACATGTTTGCAGAATCTGCTGGTCCTGAATTGCAAAGTTTATTATTTGCATTTGGTGTAATTATGTTTATTTTGGTTATTATTATCAATACCATAACAATGCAATTAACTAAAAAAAAGAATAATGTTAAATACACATGGTGAAATAGATTTACTTTACATGTGAATAATATTATTTGGTTTATTCCTAATTTAATTAAACTTATATTTGAAAAATTAACTTTTCATTCAAAAATAAGTAAATACAACACAAATGAATATATTGGAACACGTGTAATACATAAAAAATTTATTCATTTATATGATGGATGAAAAATATTCTGGGAATGGTTTTCAATAATTGTTACATCAATTTTTTTATTTTGAATTATTGAAAATATTTTCATTAATGGAATAATAGCAATTTCTAGTAAATATAGTTCATTAGTTAGTTTTGCAAAAGATACATCAGGAATGGCTTTATTAAATACATTATTAATTATTTTCTTAACAGTATTAATAGGTTTTCCAATTAGTTTATTTGTTGCTATTTATTTAAATGAATTTGCACGAAATAACAAATTTAAATCCACTATTTTATTTTTTATTGATTCATTAGGAGCTACTCCAAGTATTTTATTTGGTATGTTTGGGTTAATTTTTTATATTCAAACATTAGGTTGAACTTCACAAGGTGCTGCCGGTAAATCAATTATTGCTGGTATATTAACAATTTTAATTGTTATTCTTCCTACATTTATTAGGACTATCCAACAAGCTTTACAAAATGTTCCTATTGATTTACGAGTAAATTCATATGCATTAGGAGCAAGTAAAAGCGAAACAATTAAAAAAATAGTTTTACCATTAGCATGAAAAGCAATAACTACTTCAATTGTTCTTGCTATAGGAAGAATTTTAGCAGAAACTGCTCCACTTTATTTAACTAGTGGTTTAGCAAGTGGATCAGTAGTTTCATTATCTAATGAAGGTCAAACATTAACTACAAGAATTTATGCTCAAATTTATGAATCTAATATTACAAAAGGTTCTAATATCATGTATGAGTGCGCCTTTATAACTATGGTATTAATTTTGTTAATTATTCTTTTTGTTAATGTATTTATCCCATGATATTATCAACATAGAGAGCATAAAAAAAATAATGCTACATTCATTGTTGATAAAAAATATAAAATTAATACTATTAAAGCAAATAAATATGGCTAAGCAAAATATCATATTTGATTTTAACAAAATTAATGAAGAAAATGTAAAATTAAAACAAGAATATCTTTCTATTTTAAATGAATATAAAGCACAATATTTATATGATATTTCTAAATCTAAAAAAATAAAAGAACATATTTCTATTAAAAGAACATATCGAAGAAAATGTAATTTAGCAAGAAAAGATTATTTAAATAAAAAACTTTTAGTTAAAAAACAAAATGCAATTGTATTAGAAAAAGAGCAATATGATCAATATCTTGCTAAAAAAGCACTTGAAACTCATGGATTAAGTAAATTGTTTGAGTTTATTAAATTAAACAAAAATCAACGTAAGTGTTACAAAATTTTAAAAAACAGAGAATTTGCATTAATTAATAATAAAAAAAAGAATTTCAATAAATCAAATGCATTTGAAATTGATCACTTCAATTTCTTTTATGGAAAGCAACAAGCATTATTTGATATTAATATGAAAATTAAAAAAAATAATGTTATTGCTTTTATTGGGCCAAGTGGATGTGGTAAATCAACATTTTTAAGATGTTTGAACAGAATGAATGATCAAATTGCTAACACTAATTCTACAGGAAATATTTATTTTAATGATGGTACTAATATCAGATCAAAAAAACTTAACACTTTGACATTAACTACAAAAGTAGGTATGGTGTTCCAAAAAGCTACTGTATTTCCTATGAGTATTTATGATAATGTTGCTTATGGTCCAAAAAATCATGGTATTATTGAAAAGCAAATATTAAATCAAATAGTCTATGATGCATTAAAATCAGCTGCATTATGAGATGAAGTTAAAAATAAATTAAATTCTCCTGCTAGTGCTTTATCAGGTGGACAACAACAAAGATTATGCATTGCACGTGCTATTGCTTTACATCCAGAAGTTATTTTAATGGATGAATCTACCTCAGGTTTAGATCCAATAGCAACTTCAAAAATTGAAAGTCTAATCATTCAACTTAAGGAAAAATATACTATCATTATTGTTACTCACTCTATGGCACAAGCGCAACGTGTAAGTGATTATACAGCTTTTTTTAATAAAGGAAGATTAGAGGAATTTGGTACTACAAAGCAAATTTTCTTAAACCCAACAAATAAGAAAACAAAAGATTATATTTCTGGGAGGTTGAATTAACATAATGGGAACATCATTGGGAATGACTACATTTATTATTGGTTTAATTGGTACAGTTTGTGTATCAATATATACTTATCCTTCATTAATAAATTTATTAAGAACTAAAGATTCTACCAAAATTTCTTTATTGGGGTTCGGTATATTAATTTTTGCTGATTTTTCTTTTCTACTTCAGTGTATTTTATCAGGGATTGTTCAAAGTTGAAATGATACATGAATAACAAATATGCTTCCAATCTTAATTGCTAATGCTATGTCACTTATTGGAGCTTTATCATCTTATATTTATAAAATTTGCTGTATTATTAAAGCAAAAAAAATAAATATGACTGAAGAAGAATATTGTAAAAAAAGGCAAAGAAAGGAAAAATAATGTCAATCAATTACAACATTACTAAAAAATCTGAGTTACAATTAATAAATTCATTCTATGAATTTTATAATCATGTTAAAAATGAGTGAATTGAATTAATAGAGTTTCTAAAAAATAATAAATCTATTACTGCTTCTAATTTAAAGATTATTGAAAGATATGAATGTATTTCTAATCAATATGAATCACAAATTTTAGATGAATGCATTTGATGTATTTCAAAAAATCAACCTGTAGCAAGTAATCTTCGTTTTATTATTTCTATCATTAATTCTATTAGAGATTTAGAGCGAATGTCTGATTATATTGAACGCTGCGCTCATATTTTAAATAAGTACCATTTTAATAAAGAAGTTATTAATCAAATATTAAAACTATTGAAATATTCAATTGAATGCATGGATAACATAATCAAAATTATTAAAAATAAACAGCAATTAAAAAGCGAACCAATTAAAAAATATAAAATTGCCCAAAAATATATCGATGAATATCGTGAAAATAGTCATAAAATTCGTCATGATTTATTAGCACATTTATTAAAAAGTAAAAAAGATGAATGAGTTAAAATTCCTTATATAATTCATTCTGCTGAAAGAAATATTGAACATTCAATGAATATTTTAGAAAGTTTTATTTATATTCATGATGAAAAATTCTTTTTTATAAAACGCAATATAGTTAAATAGCTTTGTTAATATAGTTTTCTATAAAATCTTTTTTTTCTGAATGGAATATTGAAAATGAGGGGAACATATATTGATTATCTTGAGATAAAAATCCACCTCAATAAATACCCATTACTTGAAAATCAGAATTAATGAGCATACTACCACTACTACCACCTTGTAATGGGAATGTTACATCTTCATATTTGATGTTTGATATATAGTTTTGTGATACATCATAAAATCCAGGATCTATACCATGAGGATATTTCTCATTAATACTAAGATTAGATAGAAATTTGTGAGCAAATCTAGTACCGAGAAAACTTGAAGCTTCTTCTATGTAGGCTGGATAACCTGCACAATATCCTGAAACAGTATCTTTTGGATGAACATCAGCAAATTGATTAATATAACCATGTTTTTTATAAAATTGATTTAAATTATCTAATTTACTTTTTAAATTATGACTATCATATTTTAAAGACTCTGTAAAATCTACATCAAGTATGTTAAAATCAATTGAATTTTCTTTTTTTATTTTCTCATTTGCATCATCATTAGCATATGTTAAATAATCGTTTCCATTTGCTACTTTAATATAATCTTTATCAACTGGTGTATAATAATCTGATTTAATACTAAAAACTGATTCAGAATTATAATTACTAATTTTATATTCTATGTATTCAGCATTAGTAAGTGAAAAAGCAGGATATGATACATGCAAATTTGTAGCACAATAATAATGATATGAATCAATAGTTTCATCAGCTTTAGCTAAAATTCAGCATGTTCCTCACATAACAGTAGTTTTAGTATCACCATCTAATTTATAATATGCGTTTAGTGAAAAAGTACGATCAGCAATATAATTGATATATTTGTTGTAATTATTTCCACCATTGTTACTATTTGCACAATTTGCTAAAAGAAATGAAGTTGAAGTTAATGGTACTAATAATAAAAAAGTTGTTGTTAATTTTGTAAATAAATTATTGATTTTCATATATTAAAATTATATATAAAAAGGTATATTGAAACCAATTATCAATAAAGTATCATTTATTTAAGTTTTCTGAGTTTACATAATACCTCTTAACAAATAAAAGATACGTTATCTGGATTATATTTTAAAGAATGTAAATGTTATTAATAATGATATAGATATTTTAATCTATGTATATAATCAACTTATTAAAATTCTTAAAAATTTATTAAAGCTTTAAAAAAATATTTTTTAGTAAATTTTGTGTGATTAAAAATGCATGGAAATTTTAAAAAATTGCTTATTTTATGTTAATTTTATGATAATTTGTATCAAATTATAAAAAAATGAGTAAAATTAATGGCAAATTAAATAAAATATGGTAAAAAAATCATGCATTTTAATAAATTTGATGTTATAATCGTTATTTTTTTAATATTTTTTTAATAAATGAATATTTGTTGATTATTATTTCAAAAATCACTAGTTTTTTTGAATAATTCATGTAAAATATTCATTTTTTGTATTACATCCATTAAAATTTACTTAAATTACAATTAAAAACATATGATTCTAATATTTTAAAATTTATGTATGTGTGTATACACATACATACTTTTGTTGGTTAATAAATTGTGTTTTCTCTATTGCATAATCACAATAGTTAAGAATCAATATATATTTATATGTATGAAGTGGTATAATATTAGTATGGATGGTAATGAACATTCATGAATAAGAAAATTAAAATATTTATTTTAACTTCAAGTGCATTAATTACAAACACAATAATAGCAAATGCATTAACTTCATGTTCTTCAAGAAACATTATTGTTGATACTGGTGGGTTTGACAAACTATATGGTATTAGTATGGCAACATACAATCGTATGGAAAGTGATTTCAAAGATTTGTATGAAACTCAACAAAATATGAGTAAATATGAAGGTTCTATATCTGAAGAAGAATACCAATCAAATTTA
>AUXO014142412.1_pt1 | contig 59596 bp, 103 predicted proteins | sample 768731 | NCBI WGS metagenome assembly AUXO01 (sample SAMN02715735, study PRJNA202380) | gut metagenome | biome: sheep rumen | host: Ovis aries | place: New Zealand: Palmerston North
AGAACCTTCGGCTCAAAAATGTAGTTCTGCTTCGTCAGAACATAGTAGGTGGGGAACCCACCGAAAGTACAAATGCCTGTGGAGAACCAAAGTTTGTTCTACGAAGCAGGAAGTTTCTTAGTCATCTAAGTTTTTTGTTGCTTAGTAAACTTAGAATGTCCCAGGTCTTTAGCCTGGGACAGCGTTCAATATTAGGAGAAAATTAGCAATATGTTACCAGTTTCACAAGAAATGCTTGAGATCGTCAGAAGTTTCATTGATCAGACATATTCATCATTATGCTCAACCAATGACCTTCCTTTTAGAGCAAATGCTGTTGAGGTTTATCCAAAGTCAGAAGGTGGATATTCGGTACTCTTATACAAAACACAGCCACCAGTAGGCGGTGATTTAGATAAAGTATTTGAATACAATACTGACCCAACAAGCAACAAAGCTTACATGGATTTCTGTAAAGGCCTTGAAAAATACATCAATGACCTTGACGAATATAAATACTTTAAGTTCCAGGTTATTCCAGGCCGCAAGCTTACAAAACAAGTAGTAAATTTCATTATTTATCCAGAGCACAAGTTTGACAAACCAACACCTGAAGACCTTGAGAAGTTTGATATTAAGGAGCTTACTAGAGACTCTCGCCTTAAGCAGAACGAGTCTGCAGACCCTGTAGAATCTGACAGAATTAAAGAAAGCTTTGACCCAGCTGAAGAAGCTTTCTTAAATGGAACTCCTTACTGTCCTGACTGTTATGATGACGATGACGTTGATGACGAAGGATATGATGCTGGCGGTCATTATATTGGTGCAGAGGATGACGCGTTCGTAGCTGACTTTATTAGAGATCAGGCTAAAGATGAAATGCTAGAATCTATAAAAGAAGATGCTAAAGATGACGCATGGGGCCAGGGGTACAAAGCTGCTAAACAGGATGAATACGAAGCTACAAGAACAGCTAATCCTTACGAACCAGGTACAGATACTTACAGATACTGGCAGAACGGCTACAAAGCAGGAGAAGAAGATTTACAAGGTGGATACTACAATGAATCTGCTCAGGATCATTTGGCAATGTTTGAAACAGTTCTTACAGAATGTGACGGTGGTGCATGCGCTTGCGCTGGTGATGGTGGCTGTACATGTGCATCTGATTTTGCAGGTCAGGTTCCAGAGAACATGGGTGCTGTAGTAGGACCTGGTAAAAGAGATATAAAGTTCTCGAATGTATTTGGTGATTAGTTAAAATTCTTTTTAATATAGAGCTCCTGTAAAATTACAGGAGCTTTTTTGATCTCCTAATTAATATAAAGGAGAAAATATATTATGGTTACTACTAGAGAAATTGCAGACAATAACTCATCTATCTCATCAACTAGATGGGCTTTCGCACTTGTTATTAAGTTTGACATTGCGGTTATATTTGGGACTATTATAGCTGGATTAGTAGGTCATTTTATTGACAAACCATTAGACAATGGATTCTATGGCTCAGTATCTATGCTTCTTGGTATTCTTACTGGTTTGGCAGCAGGAACTAAAGCTCTTCAAGGCTTTGAACCGAAACATGATCAGGAAGAATCAGAGAAAAATGACCAATCAGAAACTGTAGAAACTACAGAATCTACTGAGGGTAAATAAAGTGAACTTTGCCGAATTATATAGAGATGACCCAGATTATAATAAAGTAGAAGAAACTGATGCAGATTGGTCTGTTTGTCGTGAGAACGATAAGAAGTGCATCTGTATCCGATTTAAAGGCACTACGTCATTTAAGGATGTTCTTATCGATTTATTATTCTGGACATCTAGAGTAGAAGCTTTTGATGGAGCGGACTGGAAAGTCCATTATGGATTCAAAAAAGCTTATTACTCATGCAGAGATGCTATACTTGACAAATGCTATAAACTATACCAAGAAGGTGATACATTTTTAATATGTGGTCACTCACTTGGTGGTGCTATGGCATTGATTGCAGCAGAAGATATAGGCTGGCATTTTAAGACAAAAGTTCAATGTATAACATGGGGCGCTCCAAGAGTCACAACTCAAAAGAAAGGCATTGCTATGATTAACCAGTATCTTACTGATAGTTCCTTTAACTTTGAGTTTAGCAGTGACCCCATCCCAGTGCTCCAGTTTTGGTTTAAGAAAAACCCAAGAGTAGCTCATTTAGGCGCCAAATTTAATTTCTGGGAAGCTCTCAAAGATATTTTTAAACAGCTGCATATTTATCATTGTGGATACGGAGATGACAGTATCTACAGTTTCAAACTAAATTAATTACAGGAGAAAAACAGAATGAACTATTTTGTTATTGGATTTATTTCAATTGTTGTAGTTGGTATCATGGAAGTAGTAAAGAAATTCCTTCCTGAAAATGTTAATGCAAAAGTTGTAAGTGCAATCTCACTTGTAATCGGAATTCTTCTTCCAATTGGCTATGGAATTGCAACAAAAACTGCTTTACTCAATATTGCAATGAATACTGTTGGTGTTGTTGGTCTTACACAAACTTCTTATAACTTTGTCTTCAAGCTATTCAAAGCTTTGATCGAAAAGCTTAAGGCAAATGTAGCTAAAGAACTTATTAAAGAGTAAGTAACTTTTAAGTAAATAAAAGCCCGCAATTTGCGGGCTTTATTTTTATGCAGCTTTATAGCTGTGGGCAAATTCACGGGCACTTTCTATTGTGCTGAACTTATTGAAAGTGCTCTGACCGTCTGGGAACTTTGCTGTATCCACATTTCCGGTCTCAGGATGGAATACCCGGACTGAATAAGCCCGGTTGTTTCTTTCAAAACCAGTATAGTCACTTGTTATGAAAGTATTGTTTTTATACAAAGCTGACTCAATTCGGGTGCCAAAGAATCGCATGGTATCTCTTGAAAAGAAGTAATAACCAGCATCTTTGTTTGCCTGTTTAACATCTGCTATAGTCATAAAAGCCTCCTGATTTGCTTTATGTCTATATAATAGATAAAGTCCAGGTCTTTATGTGAAAAACCTGGACTTTTTTATTTATTTTGAATCTGAGTTGGAATCGGCAGCTTTTACTTCTTGAAGCTTTTCAAAAATATAATCCGTAGCAGACTTTACTACATCTTTTCCTTTATCAAGATTATCTGGTGTAATTTGCTGTGTAACAGCCATTTCAATCATTGTTTCTTTTGAAGGAATAACAGCTGTTGCCGTTAACAAAACAAACATGATAATCATTGCTTTCTTACCAAGCCGCCAGCAAACCTGAAATGCTTTGTTTTGCAAATTTTCTTTGAAAGTGTCATCTTCATCAAACTGACAAAGTGCTGCAATCCATAAGCCAGCCCAAGCAATTCCTGCAATGAATGTAAATACAAGAGTTATTGTATCCAGGGCATCTCCTACTTCTATAAAGTAGAAGAACCAAGGGCTAATAATTGGTTCCATTCTTTAGCTCCTTAGAAATTTGTTTCTACCGGATTGTTGTCCATGTCTTTGACAAGGAACTTGCGGTAAGCTGCTTTAATAAATTTCTGCATTGCTGCATCATGGCGATCAAGCTCAGCCTTGAATTCTGCTTTTTCTGCCTCAGTCAAATGGCTAAGATCAATGCCAGAAATTGAAGTTACTGGTGAATCAACCTGGTGTTCAGATGTCAACTTGTAAACAGAACGATCCGCACCTTTGTAACCAAAACTATAAAGTTTTGCCATAAAGATTAACCTCCAAAATATTTTATATTTATAATATAGATAAAGTCCAGCCTTAAATGTGAAAAGTTCTGAACTTTTCAGCCCAGAACTTTTTGTCAGTCAAAGTTTATCGTTATTTGATTGCTTTGAAAATTGCAAGAGCGATTGCATCAGCAGCATCAAAGTCATCGATGATTGCTTTTACAAGCTTGTCATCGTTGGTTACATGCTTGCGGATTTCAGCTTCAAGTTCAGACTTTGCTTCTTTAGCTTCTTCTTTTGCCTGAAGTTTGGCGATGTCGTTCTTTGTAATCATGCCAGTAACTTTGCGGAAGTTGTCAACTACAACAAGAGACTTGATGTCTTCGTCATTGAGCATATTGTAAGCATCAGCAACGTTCTTGTTTTCATTGATTGTGATTGCTGGCTTTGCAATCTTTGCAACTGGGCAAGATCCTGGAAGTTCAGCGTTGAACTCTGCAAGTTCAGCTTGCTTTGCTTTGATGTCAGACTTAGCGATAATGCCAGCAACTGAGCCTGATTCTGTAACAACAGGAAGACGAAGAACGTTCTTCTGATTCATCTTGTAAAGAGCTTCAGCAACTGTTTCATTGCCTGAAACTGTAACTGGATTTTTTGTCATAGCTTCTTTAATAGCTGGACAACCATCATTTGCAACTGCAACTGTCTTCAAAGTGAACATTTCCATAGTTCGTACCTCTTTAATCGTTTGATATAAATATTATAGACAAAAGTCTAGGTTTTATGTGAAAAATCTTAAACATTTTCAAGCTTTTTGCTTCTTTTGCTTTTATAAGCTTTGCCTATTTATCAAGGCCATTTTCTTTAGCAACGTAAGCTAAAATGTTTTAAGCTTTTTCGCTTATACATATATTATAGATAAAGTCCAACTAAAAATGTGAAAAAAGCTTAGACTTTATCTATAAATTTTTAAATAATTTGAAGATTAGTCTTCATCCTCGTCATCATCGGCCCAGGGGTCAAAGTCATCATCTTCATCCCAGTCATCATCGTCATCATCTCCAGTACAGATGACATCTTTAAATACTGTATTGCCAGTACCAATATCATTGATTGTGATGTAGAAAGTTCCGTCAGTATCTGCATCAAAGCAAACTTCGCACTGGCCACTTGGAATTTCTACAATAACACCGAGTCGTGGCAAATCGTCGATAGAATGACCAGGGTCCATGTAATGCTCAATGTCTGTTACGCCAATAACTCCAGCATCAACACAATACGATGCTTCGTCACCTTCATAGCAGCCATCACCATATTCAGTTCCAGCAACAACTGCATAGCTCTCAATTTCGCCATCCTTGAAATCGAGTTTATCACCCCAAACTCTTCGATAAAGATCATCGTCAAGGGCATAGCAAATATCGCCAACAAACACTTTATGTGTATTCCACTTTACCTGAAGATTTACTTCTTTTCCTCTTGACATATTAAACCTCCATATCAATTTGAATATTTATATAATAGATAAAGCCTAGGACTTTATGTGAAAAATCCTAGGCTTTTTATTAAGAAACCAAATGTTCCTTACCATATTCAGTCAGATATTCTTGACAATCTGCGTAAGTTCGTTGAAAACCATGATTGGCCCAATGGTCATACGATACTGTAAACATATTTAATCCTTACAGCAGTATTCATTGATTTTGTCAGTCATTTTTATCGATACACCAAGTAAATGGTCATAATTGGAAGATATGGCATCACTAGTATATGCATCAATAGCTTCTTCATTGAAAGCTTTCATTCCATCTTCGTCGGACCGCTGCTTAGCCAAACCATAAGCTTCTTCCATCCAATCACAGACAGTTCCTATTATACAAAATGCATTACCATCTACACCAACTAAAGTTTTCTTTTTCATATTACTCAGCCTCCTTTTCTGCTGATTGTACGTCTTTAGCAAATTTTTCTAAAGCAGCTTTTGCTATCTCGTACTTTTTCTTTGCTTCATTACTGCCAGTTTGCTCCCATTCCTGTTTAGCTTCTTCAAGCTTTTTTTCAAGATTGTTACAGAGTTCTGACTCTTTAATTTTATTAACAGCTTTTTTAGCTGTTGCTGTACTTTTTACTGCTGCATTATACAGCATGCTTCCAAAAGATTTACTTTCAGCACAAACTGTACAAGTCATTATAGTTAGGCAGATAATCAAACATAAAAATTTTTTCATATTGTCATCTCCTCTGTAACTTCTTCAAATTCTTTTTCTATAGCATTTAACTGTTTTGTCAAATCATCTTCTATACTATTTCTTGCCCAGCCATAAGAAAGTATACACACAAGTGTTAACAAAAATTGAGACTTTAAATCGCCAACAGCTTTTACATATTCCAGTGTTTTCGGTTCTGCCATAATTACTTGTACAATAAAATATAATGTACTGGCTGAACTGAAGAATATTGTAAATACCATAACTCCAAGTAAGCACTTTGCTTTTTTACAGAGTTTTTTGAAGCTACTGATTTTATCAAGAACTCCGTCTACTTTTGTATTTTCTTTTATGGCTGTTTTACGCATATAATTACCTCTTAGATACATAATAGATAAAGTCCAGGCCTTTATGTGAAAAGTCTGGACTTTTTATTATTTTGCTTTATTTGCATGCAATTCAGCTTTGGCTATTGAATACAAACCTACAAATGTATCTGGAAGATCATACAGCATAAGATCATAATTATTATGCTGAAACCAGTCTGTTCCGCGGCCATAAAGCTCAAATTTGGAATTACCCATATAGTCTCTTAACTGGTAATACTTTTCCATCGTATTAAATGCAAGTTCCAGGAATTTTAGTTTGCCAAATGCTTTTTTGACTATTGCAAAAGTATCTTCAGCTGGCGTATATTCTTCTGACTTGTAATGATATAATGGTAAAGACTCAGCTGGTTTATTTGCTTCAACAGCAGCTAAAGCATCATCAATAATATCAATAAGATAACAAGCTCTTTTAGCCAAATCTCCTTTATCCATGATTATGCCTCCTTTATAAGCCTTTCTGTGCAACTAGATTGCACAAATAACTGTAAACTTCCTGATGCAAAACATCATCATTCAAGTCATCATTATAGATGTAATGATTTTTGCCTTCCAGCTTGAGCCAAGTCTTGCATCTGTATGGACGATATTTACCATCTGTAGAAAAACTAAAACTGTAAGATGATTTATCTAATGGATGATCATCTGAAACATGGTCCCAATCGTTCTCGTTAAAACCCCACTGACTGGTGAAATATACAGTTATAGTTGTGATTGGTGAAACTAGAGAACGTTCACGATCCCTAGATGTAAAGTTCAGTCCGTCAACAGCAAACTTGATAAAGAGGCCATCATAAGCTTTTTCTATTCTTACATCTGTGACAAAAACTGAAAGTTTTTTCAAATCAGTTTTAATCATTCCAATAACTGTATCGAGCTCTTTCATAGAGATCTTTTTTTCAGTTCGTCCAATAAATTTACCGTTTTTCATATTTTGCCTCCGTATATATTTTATAGACAAAGCCTGGACTTTTATATGAAAAAATCCAGACTTTTTACAAAACTTATATGCGGGCTGAAAGTCCAGCGCCAGTCAACATAGCCTGAGCCATGATAAACATAGCATCTGATGGTTTTCGGCAATTGTTAAGTTTCTGAGCCTGCTTAGCGATCTGAGCAGAAGAAATTCCATGACCTTCAAACTGGCGAAGATTTTCAATTACTGCTTTGTTTGCATCTGCCAAAGATACTTTTGCAATCTGTTCATATTTACTTGAACCTTTGCCATTCTTTTCAGCAATCCACTCTGCGTAAACTGAAGATACTGTTCCAGTCTTTGCTGTTAAATCTGTCATATTAAATCTCCTTAATTTTGATATACATATATAATAGATAAAAGCCTGGATTTTATGTGAAAAAATCCAGGCTTTTACAAAAATTATTTTTTTATTTTTACTTCTTTAAATTCCACCCCAAGATCCTTAAGAATCTCTTGAGATGCTTTGTCGATTGAAACGGTGGCGCGTTCTGTGCTCAGCTTTTTTACAACCGCTTCATGACGTTCCATCCATTCGCCCATGTGCATTACCTCCATAGGTTGGTTTATTTTTTCATAAAGTTAAATGCCATTTACATAGACTTCTAACTTTACTGAATAAGAACCACTATCGTTGCAATCATCACGAACTTTACAAGCTTCTTCAAAAGTCGAATATGTTCCGATATAGATTGCTCCAATACCTAGCCCAGACTTAACGTCATAACTCATCGCTGACTCCGGATACTCCGTTAGAACATGTCTAACGAGTCAAGAAGAACGATCTTCTCAGCTGTTGTCTCAATATCCAGCTGATAAGTTCCAGCCTGGATTTCCGCTTTAATTCTTTTTACTTTGTCTGACATATTTCCTCCTCTACAAGATCTTTACCGTCAGCATCAAGCATGATAATATTTTTTCTGTTAAATACAGAAACCGAGTCATCTCTGTTGTATTCTCCCCGAATAAGTTTTTGCATTTCCAGTAAATTAGGATTATCGATATGCTTACCTACAACATCGGCAAACAAATTCATATTATCCAAAGTTTCTTCAGCTGTCAAAGGCGTTTTACCAAGAACATACTGCGCTTCACAAACTTCCGATATGATCATACCAGTATGAAAGCCTGGCAACTTATACTGTCTTGCAAACTGGTCGCTGTGGCACCAAATTGATATTGTTTCTTTTGTCTGTAAAAGATCAGCAAAGAAATTATCAATCACATATAAGCTGGATGCATCCTTATAAAAAGAACCAGTATTCAAAAGTCCTAACGGAGTTCCATGGCCCATCATGATAATACGATCATAACAATCCATAAATCTTTTAAGACTTGCAGGATCTTTAGGCCATGACCTAACAAAATCCCAGTCTTTATCTGTATAAATTCTTGTCAGAAAATCTGTACTGGCATCTTTTGGATGAATTACTAAAGTGGTCTTTTCCATAGTTATTGCCTCCAAAATATTCTTATATTATAATATAGATAAAGCCTAGAACTTTATGTGAAAAATCCTAGGCTTTTTATTTAATCCGGAAAAATCAAACAGTCTATTTGTTTAACTGAACATTTTCCAGCAGACCATAAACTGTGGGCCAGGCTTTTAAGTCCGACTTTGTTTTTTATGAGCCGCTGAACCATGGCAGATTTGTCTGCCAGGCTGCAAAGGTATTCTACTATTTGCTGTTCTGACATTCTGCAAGCTCCTCATTGGTGAACAACTTTGGCTGTTTATCGAGCTCAGCCTGAACACGTGCACGCTCATAAAGAACACCATCATTAAGGCTTGGGTCAAAAGCATGACAACCAGTTTTTTCATTTGCGTCTTTCAAGTTATCAGCTGCTTCTACTGGACAAAGAGCATCTGCCAAGATTTTTTCAAGGCTGTAGAATGAATCACCAAGAAAACCGCCAACATGTTCTTCATCAGCCCAGCACAATTTATCTTCCTGCCATTCCTGATAAGAAACTCCGTAAACCCGGCCATTAGCCCAGTCTTCGAAAGTTTTTCTCATGTTATCGAATACTTCATCGCGGCGATCTTCCGGAGTTCCCCACTCTTCAAAAGTTTTACGGTCAATCCAGAACACTTCATCCGGAACATCGTCTGAAGTATCAGACATCTTATCGTAGAAGTAGTCACCGGCGCTTGAATAGTTGCGGATACTGATTGTCATGTAGTATGTAGGAAAGTTTTCTGCAAACAAGCTTTTATCTGTGAATACATAGCCTGGAATGTCTACACAAGTTGACCAGTCATAGATAGCTTCTTTAAGAACGTCTTCATCAAGATTCTTGATTGCCTTGTTTCTGTACTCAGCATCAAGTGAGTCCTTAAGATCATTACCAATACGCTCAGCAAGCTTTTTAATGTTGAACTGATTTTCTGATAAAAGGCAGCGGAAAAGGCTGTCAAGTGAACTGATATTCTTACCCTGGCCATGCGAGCACAAGTCACGATTATTACTGTAAATATGCAGCCCTTCAAACTCATAGCTAGAAGAGCATTCATCATACCAGTTCTCTGCATGAACGATGTTGCCGTCCTTTGTAATAAAGTAGCCCTGTTCGATCATATAATAACCTCCGAAATGTTATTTTATATAAGATAATATAGATAAAGTCTAGGCTTTTACATGAAAAAATAAAAAGTCTTACATGTTTTAATGTAAGACTTTTTAATCTTTAGTTGAACGCCCAGGAACATCCTGCTGCTGTCTGCTGTCCACCGTAGCCTGCACATGCATTAAAAATATTTGTTACTGAACAGTCATATGCTTCGGCCGCTGCTGACAGTGAATGGAAGGATTCTCCTGTCGTAATGTTACGAACCGCAACAGGTTCTGATTTCTTTGACCAGAACGGATTGTTGTGATTCCCTTTCATGGACTCGCTGATCTTTGCTTTTGATTCAGCGGAATGTACCGAGCCTATTCTCATACTGGTTCTCCTGCTTCTTCAATTGTAAGATTATCACGGGCTTCAGTCAGCTTGTCAATTATAAGCTGAAAGCCAGGATTCCATCCTTTACCATTTTCAATTTGACGGGTTGTCAAGCTGTCAATAGCATTCTGATACTGCTCATATTTTGTCATAGCTTACCATCCCATCAAAACTGAACTTGAAACAACACGGCGCTCCGGAGTGCCTGCCGGTACGTTGTCCAATGTATCCAGCGTTGCTTTGATACCACGTGCTTTTCTACGGCTTGTAGCTACTGCTTCAGGATAACCAAGCTTTGTAGCGTTTCCATCTTCGTCACGCTCAAGAATAGGCGATACCAGCCATACTTTGTTTTCTTTTGTTGTTGACATATTTATTCCTCCTTATGTCCAGAATCTTTTATATTTATATTATAGATAAAACTCTAGGTTTTATATGAAAAAACCTAGGAATTTACAAGCTTTTCATAATAAGCATTTTCAATTTCTGACGGAATTCCATACGTAATAAGTTCAGCAGAAGTTAATACTCTGTCAAGATATGCAAAAGCAATGCCATTATCATAGCATTCAAGCTTGATAATTCCAACATCATCTGGTAACGTACTGGGCCCTGTACCGTGCAGCAATACATATTTGAAGCCTTTACCAGCTGGTTTTCCGTATGAAATACGATTAGGGTCACCAGACCCTTTAGTTACTGAAACAAGATGTGTCTCAGTATACTCTGGCTTAAGGTCCTCAGATTCTGGATAGATACTAATGTCATTATCCACAAAATCTGACCCGTCAAGAACAATATCTTCATTAGCATAATGTTTTCGGACTATATCCAAAGCGGTTTCTTTGCTATGTGCTTCAACAATTATGCCCCGCTTTAAGGTTTCTGTGATTTCTACTCTAAATTTCATAGCATTATCTCCTTACAAAGATGCGGGCAAGTTATTTACTGTTTTTCTTAGCCTTTCAAGATGGTCAGGATTTTCAAGTTTAACAATATGAGCTTCTGTAACAGAAGAATCGCAGGTTTTTCCCAAGTAAAAACAAGTTCTTGAAGCAGAATCAAGGTCTTTATCAGCCCCATGATACCACCATTCATTATCAACTTTTTTGATAATAACAAAAGGATATTTCATATATCTTACCTCACTTATATACATATTATAGATAAAAAGCCTAGGTTTATATGAAAAACCTAGGCTTTTTGAAAGCTCTTTATAAATTATTTTTTACTGATTAAGCTCAACCAGATAACGGATTGTAGCCTGACTGTCATCATAAACGATTACTTCATCAGCCCGCAGCATTCCATGTGATGAATCAGCCCAAAGACAATCGTATTTGCCTTTTGCATGGAGTTTTGGAAGGTCCATAGAACTGCATTCGTAGGTATGGTCTTTAACCTTGTAGCTCTTGCCTGTGTGAACTTCAAACAAACCGAGGAATGCACGTCCGCCATGTCCGTTTGCCCAGCGACTTCCAAGCTGGTCTGTATAGCCTGCTGATTTGCTTGGACTTGGAGCGAAGTAAATTCCATAGCCGAACATGTGACCAGTTGTAATTGCATTTGGCTTCAAGCAAAGTCCAGTTGCTGTAATACTGAGCCAGTTTTCTGTTCTTGAACCATGCCAGAGTAAATCTGTATGATCACTGTTTCCTTTCCAGGCATCAAACTTCTTATTTGTGTTTTCGTTCGAAACGGCGTAAATCTGATAAACCTGATTTTTGTAAGAGCCAAGCTTTTCATATACAATTTTCTTTTCGTCAGGTGTGGCAATGCGGATTGTTGTATTGAAAGCACCAAGCACTGTTGTCTGCTTACCGTCATCAGAAGCTTTCTTCATTACAGAGTTAGCTTTTACCTGACCGGCAAGTGTATCAAGAAGATCCTGCTCGCGGTCAAGAATGTCCTGAAGGTCTGCAACATTTGCATTTGGTCTTGCAAGCCAGTCAGAAACACTCTTCATCTTGCGTGGAAGAATCTGGAACAATTCCTCAAGCTTAGCGTTGAATTCGCTGATTGACATGCCTGACTTGATAGCACCAAGACAAGCCTGTGCTTTGTCAACCATTTCCTGTGTCAAAGCTTCTGCTTCACAGTCGTAGTTTTCAGCAATCTTTTGACGGGCTACAGAAAGCAAGAATACAACAAGGTCCTGGCAAAGCGGATCTTTTTCATCAAGCCACTTTGTAGAAGTTGTTTTCTTGTGAAGGTCTGTAACGTCCTTGTAACCTTTCTTGAGTTTTTCACGGAGTTTTTTGTCAAAGTCAGAAGCCCCGTAAGTACACTCAGAAACCTTTGCTCCAACGCGGCCATACTTTACAGTAAAGCCAGAATCACCATTTGGCACCATCTCATAGAACTTGTTATGATTGGTGTCGCCCTCAACAAAAATAAGATATTTGTATTCCATGTACAAACTCCTTTATAAAGAATCTTTATATATAATATTATAGATAAATCCTAGGCTTTTATGTGAAAAACCTAGGATTTATTTTTTAGATGCTGTAGTCTACAAAGCGCATGCCCCAGGTAACTTCCCACTGATAGCCGCGCCCGTCGCGATCACGGATAAGCTGAACTGGATAGCGTTTGTTTGGTTCGTATCCAGTGAAAGTAAATGTTTCATTCGGATAGCGCTTTGAAGAACCAGGAATATGAACATGTCTTCCGATCAGATTACCTTCAGGAAGTGCAGCATAGAATGCAGCGAACTTCTGCTTTTCTTCTTCGCTGTACCAGTCTCTTTCGTCATGGTTTTTCTTTGCGCTTTCAACCATTTCACGGAAGTTTGATTCAGCCCAAGGCTTGCGTCCACCAGAAAGTGTATACTTTGAACGGATCTTGAAATCAATTCCATTGCTGCCATAAGTAAGGCTAGAAGTAACTTCGCCAAGGCTATACTTCTGTAAGAAAGCCTGAATTGCTGGAAGAACCTCTTTGTTAAATTCCTCATGGAAATCCGCAACATTGTCTTCTGTGACACGTCCACTGTAAACCCAATTACTCATATTCAAATACCTCCAAGTATTTTATTTTCCATAGTGTGATTCTGAACCAAGAAGCTCTTCAACAAAGCTTACATTATCCTCATGTACAGCATTGTTGTCAACAATGTCTGTAAACCAGCGCATGCCAAGCTCGCGCATAGGAAGAGCCAAAGCATTAACATTAATAATATGTTTGCCACTGATGGCATAGCAGTTAAGACCTTCAGGATAAGGGTCTCTTACAAGGTCAAAAACCTCGTTCATATCTTTACCAGTAAAATGGACAATTTCTGCGTCTGCTGTAAGTCCGCCATGTTCCTTAACAAAGAATTCAAGCACTTCAACATCAGATGAAACTAAGCCGATAATTGTAGCGGCCCATGTATCATAAAGATTCTTAAAAATTTCTTTACGATTTTCCTTTGTGACATCAGTTATTTTTGCCATATCAAAGCCCCCTAAAAATCTTATATTTATAATATAGATAAAAGTCTAGACTTTATGTGAAAAATAAAAAAGGAACTCAAAAGAGTTCCTTATTTGAAAAGCCTGGTAAATAATTCTAATAAATAGCCTGAAACAGCAAGCACCACAACACAACCAATCAAAAAACTTATAGATAGCATTTGCTTTGAACTACTTGTTCAAAATATGGTCTTGCTTGTTTTTCAGTATCCAGAAACTTAAAATAACCCAAGTATTTTTGACATACCAAATACTTTGTAGGAGTTTTCCATAGTTCTACTCCAGTATCATAATTAACTGATAATAATCGCCAATCATACATTTATATTTCAATCCTTCTCAATCCAAGTTGTGGGTCACAATTAGGGCAACAACGTATTACAAAAATAGTCCCATATTTATTTATATAATTAAAACGTGGAATAGGCATGGGCCAATCTTTACCACAAACATCACACATCTCTGTTATAACAGGCTCTGATTTAGTTTCAGTTGAACTACTCTTATGCTTATTTTTATTAAAAAATCCCACAATATATAATTAGCATCTAAAGATTAGTGAAAATTTCATAAGTTCCACGTTTTTTAAGTTTCTCTTTTTTCTTTTCATTAGGCTCAGCATCAGCAGCTTCCATACATTTAGAGCAAATACAATTTGCCCAATCGCCAATAGAGCAAGACTCAAACTTTACTAAGAAAATGCTTACTGGGGAGACACCACCATGATGCATTTTAGCATAATTTTTATGGTATTTATTAAAATGAATATTTTGCCATTCATGCATTGCCTTTGTCTGATCTTTCGTCAGAGAATAGTTCATATCGAATGTTGGCGAAATATCAAAGGGAACCTCTTTAACAATTGTATAATTGTTAGGGTCATAAACACATGATTCTTCATACTCATTAAGCGCATTTTCCATAAGGTCATATGCTACTCGAACATTTTTTCCAAAACTTTCAAGCGTAGCATGTGTCCAATCAAATATCTTGATTTTGTCAAATTCAATTTTGGCTTTGTCAACAACTATTGCTTTCTTAATATCATAATTAATAAAGTAAAATATATCTTTATAATAAATATAATCAGAAAATGAATCATCTGGAATGACATCTTTCAAAAATTCTATATCATTATCAGTAAGATCAAAATCCTGCTTTGTATGAAATCCCATAACAAGATTTGTAGGAAATTCAAAATTGAATGAAGCCATCTGTTGAAGAGTACCTTTATGTTCCCCAAATTTTGGAATATGAATAACTGAATAGTCTTTCTTGAAATCAGACAGCGCTTTAATGAAACTACGAATATAGTTAACTTTCATACTGTTCCAATTCCTTCTTAATCCAAGTGGCTGTATTAATTAATGCAAGGTCATCATCTGGAGGAACTACTGAGATAAACACTGCTGTATCTTCACAACCTTTAGTTATAGTAAAAATATAAGTATTTTGATTATTTTTAAGCGGAGTAATACGAAGGTAATCATCGTCATTCCGGTCAAAGAACACTGAACCAAGTTTGTCTTCAACATCCGGATTATATGTCCAGCCCTCGATCTTTAGCTTTTTAATGTGTTCCATACTATCCATAATAAGTTCTCCTTATCGATTAAGATTTACATCTATTGTTACATATTTTAGATTAGCAGATTCATTGTCATCTTTTAAGTATGGCAAGTATTTTTCAAGAAAATTTACAAGTTTATACATTGTTCCAGCACTAATGTAAGTGCCAATCATTTGTGAAGTATAACCATTGATTTCTTTTAGACATTCAGCTGGGAGAATAGGATTATGCAGTTTTACTCCATCCATAAACCATTCAATAAAGACGCTGCTATTAACTGCATGCACCCGAACTTCTTTGTTCTTATAAAAAGCTTTATAATATATTGGTTTATCTACAGGAGTTTTCTGAATACGGTCTTCAACCCAGTCTTCCCACCATAGCTTAGAAGTAGTTTCCAAATTCCACCTCTAAAGTCTCAGATTCTGATACTGGTGCTTCTGTAATTTTGGGTTTGCTTAATTCAGATTTTAATGCATCCAGGTTACTTTCAAGCATTTCAATGCGCTTTGTTAGTTTCTCTATAAGTTCCTGATCTTTTTCAGGTCTTTCATTACTTGAAAATATAGCTGTTCCAAATAAACGGTGGTTACTGTATTCTTCTAGTGTTTCATAAAAGACACTCTTAATCTCCAGGTTGTTTTCTTTAGCGAAGTCGTTTATCTGTTCATTTACATCATTACGGTAATCACTTGGCTGTCTGCCATAAGTATAGTCTGATTTGAAAGTTTTGATTTGTGTCATCCAAGGTCACGCTCCTTTATATAAAGAATTACGTGCTCCGGAAAAATATTAGTCCCACCAACCACGGCCATTAGCAGCCATATGGTCTGCTATGCTTCGATATAGTTCCTGACGGTCCTGATCATATAACTTTTCTGCTTTTATAAGCTGCTCATGCTGTTCGTCCGGGTCTTTAATCTTACCCCACATCTTAAAGTATTTATCGTCTGTATCTTCCATGAGATAAAGCTTTTTAACCATGTGACGAAGATGCAAAAGGTCAGTAAGGGTACGTCTGTTGCCGCGCGCATAAGGTTTAAGCCCGGCACTCAATTTATGATACTCTGTAACTGGAATGCTTACCGAGTATACGTAGTTGATAACACCTTCGATAATGCCAAGGCATGTTTTATTTTGTACATCGAGCCCTTTATCAAGAACATTCAAATGGTTCTTATGGCCATAAAAGTATTCTACAGTTCGGTCTGTATTCCAGCGTCTGACATAATACAATGGATTACCGTCTGCATCGTAGCCATAAACAAAACGGTTCTCATGAGCTCCATCATCCAAAACAAAGTTAAACTGGCTGTTTTGCCAGTCCTTATTTTTAGTTGATAAACTCCATTCATATTCTTTCAATATCTCATGGAACGCCCAGATTTTATCATCTAAAGTACCATGTTCCAGTATATTATGGGAATCGAAATAAAAGTTAGCCTGTGCAGCCCAATGCTTAAGATTATAGAACATATGATCGATCTTTAGCAGCATCATGCCAAGAATGTCTTTATCGCCATCCCAAGTAATAGTTGTTAATTCACGAGCACGTTCCTTACGTTCAACATACTTGTTGGTTTCGTCATCGAACCAGAAGAATGAAACTTTCCTGAATCTGTACCAGTACTCTGTTTCCACAAATTGAGAGATATGTCTTTTAATTGTTCTAAAAATGTTGTTTCTCATATTTACATAGTTAGTCTTCCGTCCTGAATAAAAGCTTAACAGAGTGATTACCTTCTGATCTTAGGATCTCTAAAGTCGGAGCAGACAATGTTAGATCGTTACAGCAATGCTCACACTCTGTAAGTACCTCTATAGCATGTATATTAAAGCCTTCATTTGCTACACCCTGTAGAGCACCAAGCAAATCAGCTACTGTATTTATTTTAATTTTACTACTCATTCTATTCTTTCCTTTTATTAAAGTGACTCTTAAACCGCAAATACCATGGCAACATAGATTTCCAGCTGCTACACATGATAGTGTAAATATCGTCACAAACTGGGCATCGTATAGACTTATAAGGATTAGTATTATGCCATCCTACGGTAACTACTTTTTCCATGATATTATCATGGTACACTTTATCTGAATCCTTAGAAATATATTCTGGTTCTTTACTCTTAAAGATTATCCTGTAGCAGCCACCTCTGATATTACCGTTATGGTCGATTTCTTCTTGGGTAAGGTCTACCTTCCATAGGGTATCAAAGTCTGGCCAGTCTTCATTAAACCTTGCAAGCTCTTTTTCTGTTGGATCTTTAGGAGTGTAAATCTTACGGATTTCATTGTACTGTGACTTGTTCCAGTAAGTTACCCTGTTATATTCATCTTCTTTACATGGGACATAGTATTTGCCTTTATAATCAAAGGCTGCCAAGCTTACCTTATCAACCAGGCGCACATACCCAATATCAGGGTTACCCAACCAGGAACGCTCCCTGCCTACAGCGCAGGCCTTGCAATAGCAGTCATAGTATCCCATGTAAGGATCCCAAATCCATCTGGATACATAACCTTTATCCTTTATGTATGACCAGAGCTTTTTAGCTTCTTTAGGAACCAAATATCTGGTTATCTGCAGTATGCCATCACTTGATTTATAAATGTCACGCCCATTCTCAGGTGTCCAGTAAAGATTAAAGTTAACTCCTGAAATAAATGCCGGAGCGATAACGGAAGTTACACCTGTATAGCTAATATCATAATGCTGCCCCGTAATTTTAGGAAACATCAGTATATACAAGTCTTTTGCTTCGCCATTCTTTATAACTTCTGCGCAAACAGACACTGTTTTCTTGTCAAGAGTAACAGATACTTCAATTACAATATCCTTATCAAGTTCGTCCCGTAAAGTGAAATCCTTTTTAGGAACCACAAATGATACATCAAAAGAATCATTATTTCTAATATATAAATAGCCATTATGTACTGACATTTTAATTTCCTTATTATAAGATTAACGCGCGTTATACTTATCAAGCATCTTATAATAGTCGCTGATCATAATGCTCATAGAATAAACAATAGGATGGTATCTTTCGCCAGGCTTCAGAATAGTAAAGCCATTACATGAAAATGCACCGTACCCGTTTTCTGCAGCGTACCGTACAAAATCTTCGCGCATACGGTTATGCATTGCGTCGTGAAGATTACTAAAATCACGAGGAATGACATATTCTCCAAGATACGAAAGAGCCTGTCTGTAATCAGTTGGCAAATGTGTTTTGATAATATATGGATTTGCATTTATTATGTCTATAGCATTTTTATAAAGCGCTATGTATGCTTTATCAGCGTATCCATAATAACCTTTCTGACTTTTGTAATAATCGAAATCAAAAGCTACTTTTTCTTTCTTGGCTTTACGTGCTGTTTTAATCATGCCATATAGCATTACAGCATTTCTTTCACGCTCTTCCTGGTCAATCCAAGACCTGCTTGAAAGAAAAATAGACTGCTTTTCCGGGGTACATCCAGCCGATGCGATAAGATGTGTGTAGTATGGAATGAGATCTTCGGGTTTGTCTTTTTTGATCTCTGCATCACCAAGAAAGATAGTAGCTTTTTCAATTATGGTTTCTGGTGTATAATGCATGTTACACCAGTCCCAGAAGTCACTCTTCCCTGTGAAATTGTGTGTTCGTTCTGTCATAAGTTCTCCTATGCTGTTACAATGACAGCAGTAATGGAATTATATAATTACAGCGGCTTGTAAGGATTACGTATGCTGCTGTTAAATTTCTGAAAGCATTTGTTACAAAGACAATATTCCCAGAGAGGTCTAGGAGACACCATAGCCTGGCCGTCATCTGTAACAAAATATGTAGGGTGCTCCCTGTCAATAAGGCTCAGGTAATGTGACTCCTGGCTGTCAGGAATCTCATTGCCACATTGACTGCAAATATCGTTTATATGAACGTACATCAGTCGTCTCCTTCCTGGACAGGAACATACATCAGATGTAATCCAACATCTTTTTTATATTCAAAACGCAAGCTGTAGATACCTTCAGTCCAACGATATTCCTGATTTTCTGATTTAGCGTCTAACACGAGTTGCTTAAAAGTATCTATAACGTACTCTTTAACTGCACCAAGATCAAGGTCTTTATGGTCATCACTCCAGTCCATACTTTCGATCTTTTTGAAAGTAGACCAATCAAAGAACGCCATAATTTCAACAAGTGATTCATACTCTATAGCAGTAAGAGCAGGTTTTACTTTTACTGCTAAATCATCTTCTTTTACTGCTAGATCATCTTTAAGTATAAATTCCCAGCCGTCTTGATATTCATGTGCAGGAGCCCAAATGCCTGCTTCAGAATCGGGCACCCCAGGATGTACTGGTCTGCAGTAAACATTAAGTTTATCCAGAAACCACTGCTTAACTTTAATTTCTGATGTTGTTATACTATTCTCGTTCACTGTTAAACCTCTTGTTCAGATACAAGTCTGCAGCCTTAATTGCTTTCCAAACCTCTGGAAGGTCTTCTTGAGACACGTATTCAAAAAGTCTCGAACCACATGATTTGAACTCATAGCCTTCGCTATCTCGATCCCATGAACCGATTTGGAAGCATGGGCCATTAAAACCTTCCTCATAGCAAACGATTTCTAATGGAACGTATTCTGGGGGCTCACCCAAATAGGAACACTCACAAATTCTGTAGCAGCGTTTTGCACCAAACTGGGAAGAATATTGCCAGGTAAACGTATCCCTTACATAAGATCTTGTTTCGCCAATATAAGGATGGTGCTTATAATACTCATCTGTAGTATCATATATAATTTTACCTTCTTTATCGTATTCTGACTGAATAGCTTTAAGAAGGTCTGCTTTTGTAGTGATTTTTATTTTGTTAGGAGAACGATAGAAACCGTTCTTTTTCCAGTCCCAGTCTTCTGGCTCATCATTCGGTTCAAACCAAATGTCATATTCTTTTGAATATAGCATATCCAGAACCTGGTTTAATGTTAAATTACCGTTAGGACAAAACATTTGCGCTTACCTCTATTATAAATAGATTAACGCAAATGTTTTTATTTACAGGTTGTTCAACCAGTCATTATCCAGAACACAGAACAGAATTACTCCTACTACGCCAAGAATAATAAAAGTAATCCAGAATGCATAACGTGCAGCATTACCCATAAGCTCTTTATCAAGATAAGCTTGAAAGTCTTCAGGAGTATTTTTATACTGGGTATACAAAGTACATCTTTGAATTCCGTTATCTTCGATATGTGTAAAGGCAATTCCGCTTGCTTCAGTTTTGTCTGCGTGGTAAACATAACGGTCGTTTCCGTGTGTATTTGTTCCTAGGTACATACGTATGCCCGTAGGTTCAACTGTTCCGTATGGGAATATAAGTCCTGCAAACTTAATCTTTGAAACGTTTGTGAAATGTGTCCAAACGTGGTCCCAAGTATAATATACTTCTGTCGTGTATGTAGTATGCGTTCTTCCATTTACTGTAGTTGTATGTGGAACACGGCGTGTATGCATTGTATAATGCTCTTTCTCACAAGAGACGAACGAATACTGACCTGCTGGTTTATCTGGGCTTTGAATATCGTTGAAAGTCACATAACCAACTGAAGACCAGTCACCATAAACAAATGCATCACGGCTGTCTGTATAAACACGGTTTTTGAAAGTATTATCGTCTGTTACCCAAACTGCTGCTGTGTATTTAATGTTATGGTCTTCAATTGCTCTGTCGATCTTTTCATAAATACAAAGCCCACCGATAATATAAATCGCAAATAAAAGAATGCCGAAAATAATTTCACGGACAGTCATTTCCCAAGAACCAAAATCCAGCAAAACTTTTGAACGATATTTGTAACTCATTTTAAAATCATCCTTGGGTCCCGAAGGACCCAGATATTATTTAATAAAGGCTGCCAAGTTCTTTCGCTTCAACTTTCAGGCCAGTACCATCTGCAAGGTGTTCATATTCTTTAATTTTATATCCCTGCATTGTGATAACTGAATTGTTCGGCCACTTTTCTGTATAGTATTCATAATCTGCAACTGCGGAACGATATGCTTTACGCTGACGTGTAACATTTTCATTATATTTCTGAATTGCGACATTCATATCTTCAAACAGTTTATTACTTTTATAGTCAGGATATGCTTCATGGACAGCTGCGATTACATTCTGAATTCCTTCTTCAGTAGCAACCAAGCCTTTACCACGCTTATCTGCAATATTTTCCTGGAACGCAACTTCTACAGAAGAACCTTTGCCTACGTTTTCAGCCATAAGCTTCAATACGCTTACCATCTGGCTCTGTTCTACAGTAATAACTTCTGCTGCATTTTCAACGCGCTTTTCACGTGAGCGTGCGCCATTCTCGCAACCCTTGAAACCAAATAGACAAGCCAATCCAATAAAGATGACTGCCATAACACTGATAAGTGCTGTAAATCCTTTAGACATTATATGTCCTCCATTTTCTTTATTTTCAAATATTATAGATAAAAGTCTAAAGTTTTTGTGAAAAAATAAAAAATAATTTTATTTGGATTCATCATCAATAATGTAATATTCAGCTGCAGTAGCATAATCAGGTGATTCTTGAGTACTCTTCATAAAGTAGGAGTCTCCAGCCACTGACAAGCCAAATTCCTTACGCTTAATCAATGCCCGTATTACTGTCAATTTTGCTGCAACTTCAGCATAGTTAAAATTGTCAATAACAAAATGGAGCGCTTGGTCTGTAACTTTATAGAGATAATTATCTGTTGTATAGTCATAGTAACTACCATGACAATTACCCCATGCAGTTGTTGTAGTCCATTCAAATTTCTTATGACGCTTTATGTATCCAAAATCAAGTCGTACTTTCTTTTCATTAGGAAGAATGCCTAAAAGACCAATTATCTGGTCACCTTCAGCATTCTTCCAATGGTCAGAATAAATTGTAATACCACCATCCTGGAATGCAATATTGATCTCATCCATGCTTACATGAAAATGATCTTCGCCATTCTTTGACCAATCTTTAAGTACATAAGACATAACATCTTCTTTCGGATTATCGTTCTGTACTAGCCAAACTTCATGCACCAGCTCAGCTATTTTCTTGAATTCTTTTGCTTCTCTTCTTTTCATGATATTGTCCACCCGCATGTCTGTTTAGCCCATTCAGGAACGTCACATGGCTCATAGCCTACACAGTAGTTATATGTTCCTCTACTGTCAGTACGCTTTTCATACTTGGCTTTGAACCACATTTCTTCTCCTATAATAGGATTTATCAAGCCCTCGTAATGGGGCTCAATAACAACATAATGATAATACGCAGCCTCGTTCATATCAGTCCAGTTTTCTGTAACTGCCTGAATAGCCTTTTTCTTTGATCTGAAGAAACCCCAACAGCGGCTATCATGATTCTCATACTTGTAGTCATCCGGAAGATTTCTGGCCTTTTTAATTATGTCATCTACTTCCTGTTTGGCGTCCCGAACTGATGCGATAAAATAGTATTTATGCTTTCTTGAAAAAAAGTTCATAATATTCATTACCGATTTCTCCGAATTCTTCTACAAGTTTCTTACGCTGATCTTTTTCAGATACTTCATAGCCTGTTTCGCTTTTAAGCATGCCGAATGTTGATTTAATAACACCAAGACGTTTATCAAGCTTCTTGGTATTACGCTGCCATTCAAGTTCTGTTACAGGCCTTATAGGAAGTTTCTTCGTATCAAAAACTTCATAAACTCTGTGGTTTCTACTGTCACACATAACTACAATATTATCATCTTTCTTCCAAGCTGTATAATTACCGAAACAGTATTCTGTGTGTCCAACAACCTGCTTAGGATAAGCCGGGTCTGTCAATAATGCATGAGGACGTATCCACAAACAGAACTGCGAAACTTCATCACCACTTCCTGAGAAGCACCCGTTCCAATCAAGCTTTTCATCGAACCCAATCCATTTTTCAGGATGCTCTGGATAATCTTTCATACGGTCTGAAAATATTTTATTGAGCAGCTCAACAGAGTATTCACTTTCATCCCAAGGCTTGAAATCCTTATACAGCTTATCCATATATACATTATAATCTTCCAAACTGTCGAACTGTGTACGATCACCCTTAGGATGTACTTCTATAATACGGTGTAGCTCGTCTTTCATAGTATTAACAGCATAGTTAGAAAAGCCCGCATGAGAGAATACCCAGCCGTCTATCTCAAAGGCTAGTTTGATAAGGTCTTTATTTGCAAGTAATACTGCACGGATTTCTGGGGCATGTTCCCACTGATGTCCACTACAGTTACTGCCATCTCGTGACTGTGACAAATAACTATGGTCATGATTTCCCAAAAGCCAAATACGATGCTCAGGGTCTTCCCGAACCCATGTTGCAAAATTACGTACGTTTTCTATCTGATCAGGATGTTTGTTCTCCCAAGCATCAATAATGTCGCCAAGAAATATATAGTAGTCTGCTTTAATATTTTTTGCTTTTTCCCACTCATGAGAACCATGAATATCAGGAATTATACATACTTTAGACACAGGCATACCTCATTAATTAAACTAATACACTCTGAATAAAATTTTTCAGTTTCAAAGCCATTAACTTAGCCTTTTTCTGTATATCATTCTATTCATCAAGCATATATTATTAGATTAACATACTAATCAGTCTTGATGTTTTTTACTATTTTCTATTCCTAGTTCTTATGCTGGTCTGGTATAATTAAAATCTTTGTTATAATATGCTAAAAAACGAGGTTTTTACCTCCATTTTTAGTCCTCATACCACCATTCTATACCAGGTCCTACCACAATATGTCCACCATCTGACTTCTTAAACCAAACAACGTTTCCTGCAGACCTTTCAAATACACAGCTATATGCTACGTCTTTGAAAATCCAAGTGTCTATCTCATATTCTCTTTTTCTAAGTTCTACTTTTCTGATATGCAATGTACCAGCAAAGCATCCAATACAAGCGACCACTACAGCTAAAAATGAAATAAACTTTTTCATATTATTCTCCTGTTAATTCAAAATATATGTTAAACTATGTCTACACTAGTAAAGCTTCCTCTTTATAGAGTTAAACCTTCAATACATGATAATCAGCTTCATCTCCATTATGAACTAACAGTTACATCCAAAGCCCTAAATATTTTTCATACAAACTAAAAAATAAAATAATAAATATAAAGTGCAATATCTGGTCTACTATCAGATTTATGCTTTTGCTATTGCACTTAAAGTCATCTATAATAGCATGGACTACAGTATTAGCAAAGATAATAAAAACCCAGCCAATGAAAAGACTGTTATTCGGATTAGTCGTAAATGTAGCGATAAGGCCATCTATAATAAGTGGCAGTGTAATGAAAATTGAGTTCTCCAAAGCATGTATGATCAAGCTGACTACATAGTCACGCCTGTATTTACTTGATTCGTACGTAATACCAAGTTTAACGCACTCGGACTGCCACCAGGATTTCTGCTTCATATTAGCAAGGATACCCTGTAAATGAAAATCTTCTAAAATATGAAGCAGCACCATTGCAATAAAAATAAATGCTTTATATGTTAACATTCAAGCTCCTATGCCTCCAAACCGTGCTGTGGAATCTGACTTATATTTTCATGCTGGCCAGAAAACCTAAGAGTTGTTTTGATTTCATCAAGCTGAAGCTTCTCTTCCTTTGAAAGGTCAGCAGAAGTATTAATGTCCATTAGTTTCTCCTGCTCCTTTCTAAGTGGAATCCTGAACAAACAATTTGCTTCATAGAATCGTTCAAGCATCGCCTGGTCTTTTATTCTGACCCATTTATTGTTTAATACACCGACTTCAATGTAGCCTCCCTTACAAAGAAAATCGGTGTAGAATTCCAAAGATTCTTTTCTTGCACTCATAATCATAGTCTTAGTTCCTGTTAAATGTCTACCCCAGCAGACTGGAATCTTTCAAACTTTGTGCTTTCTTCATCGAACAACTCTACATTAATAATCTTGGGCTGTAGACCATCGTAGTACTCTACAAAAGTAGAATTTGTAACATTAAGGCTGCCAAATAGCGGAATTGTTTTATTATTCATATTAATATGGAGCCTGAGATACCAATAGTTACCGTTACCATTATCGTCATCTTCGTCACGTGATTCTACGGTCTGACTAACCTCATGATTTCCTGGAACCCATGAACCCATACCTACTGTATATGTTTTCTGTACATCACCAAGAGCCCATGTAACACGTGCCTGAAGAGAAATGCGTTTGAAGTCAATGTTGAGGTAGTTCATTGCTTCGCTGACTGTAACATCATAAGTATTTACCTCATCAACAAGAGCCCGGACAATATCAAGAGATACATAACGTGTCGCAGTCAAAGTATCTACAATTTCAGATTCAAGTTCTGGTTTCTTAAGGTTGTCTTTACAATAGTTTCTAATAGTGTCTGCATCACAGCTTTCAAACTGGTAGTGATAGCGGATACGGCCTGGACGGCTAAGCAAGTTATCGTTCAGCTCACGTTTTTCATTTACTGTAAACAAGAACAGATTGTGAGTACCAGACGCAGTACCGTCAAGGAATGTAAGAATCTGGTCCTGCTTTGTAGTCGCATTACCATTGCTGCTCTGCTCATTTACATTACCACGCATGGTTTTTTCAAATTCGTCAAAAAGATAAATTACGTTCTTGATCGGCTCAAGAAAATCAAACATGCCGTCGATATACTTGTTAATGATAATGACAGGATGCTTAGCCATAAGCTTCTCAACAATCAACCGAGTCGTTAGTGATTTACCAAGACCCTTACCACCACTAAACAAAACACCGAGACTTCTGTCAGACCTTTCATATGCATCAGCTACATGTGACGCAATCATATCTGACTTGCCATAAATTTTCCCATGTGCTGTGTTGTAGTCTGCCTTTTCCAAGTAGAAACCCCGCATCGGAGCTGCTTCAAGTTTATAGAACCCAGCTGGTAGGTTCTCACGAATGTCTACTGCATCATCACTGATAATATCAATACTTGTTCTACCTACTAAATATGCCATTTTACTTGCTCCATTCTTTAATTTTTTAATTTATCATAATATTTATTACGCATTCTTATATGATGTCTGTGCGCAAAAACAACTGCAGCTATAAAAGTAATTACACTAAAAGCTGCTGTAGAAAACATAGCACCAGGTGTTGCTGTTATGATAGCTACCATTACTGAAGCACCCGACAAGAAACCTAGAATATAGCCAATTATCGCTCTAAACATCTGATTTCTCCTTTGCTTTTACTACATATTCATCAAGCCACTTTTTGGCTTTGTCCTGCTCCAAATTGAAATCCATGTGATTTCTTTTATCGAGAAAATCTTTCATCAAGTCTGAGTACTCTCGATAGCTTTTAACCTTGACAATTTTAGGTATCAATTTATAGCCTTTCATAATAGGACCACAAAGTTTTTCATCATAGGCTTGATATATCTCAAGCATAGTTACTATATCTTCTGCATCCAGTTTGTTATCGAAAAATAGAATATCCTGGTCAATAACTTCTTTAGCATAGGCTGTTGCTGCTATATAGACTAATGTTCTTGGGTCCTCTGTGGGAAAAGTCATTTGTATATCAGGGCCTGCTACCTGAATATCTGACAGATAAAATCTTGTACCTTTAGCAAGATTTTTTCGCTTAAGTTCGATAGCATAACCTTTACGTACTTGTCGTACTTTATCTGCTTCAGGCTTCTGAGCTTCAATAATAGTATCTTTATTCATCTGACCATTCCTTTTCTTTTTTATAAGTTTCTAACCAGTTATAAGCTGGCTGTCTGAAAATATATGTCTTGCAGTTATCACGCATTGATGCTGATTCAAAATAAGGAACAATTGTTCGACATTTCTTTGCGTATTCTCGGAACTTTTGTTTCTGTTTTTTATACTGGTCTTTAGAAACTGTTTTTCTGTAGTCTTTATTAAAATAATTTTTACGAAGGCACTCTTTACAAAAAGGCATAATCCAACCAGAAGTAATCCAAACAAGATTTCGACCTTTGGAATCATACTGCTGCTTACCGCAACAAGCACATGTTACTGATGACAGCTGACCCAGAATTGATTCCAGTTCAAAAAGTGTATCATCATAGCCATTAAAGGACACTCTAAGTGTTCCATACTTTTCTTTAGTGTCAAATATAGAAAAGTATTCTTTTGTTTTTACTGGCAAGCTATCATAATGAACACCTACTTCAATAATAAAACGTTTCCAAATAGATTCCCAGCCATGCCCATTCCAAGCAGTCCAATAATTGGAATTAAGATAATCTTCATCAGTTTCGGTGCTTCCTTCATAAACAAGGAAAGGCCAGTGCTTTAATGCCTGTTTAAGTAGGCCTGGTCTTGTATCCAGAACATGTATAAGATATTCTATCTGTTCTGTTCTTTCCCAGGAAGGCTTCATGCCCTGTATCTGTATTACAAGACATTCAAACAATGTATCTGTATCTGTCATGAGATTAAATTTTCTCCTTCAATCATATCAGGCGTAACTGGTTTATCATAGTCATACCATGCCCAATCTTTATAATCTTCGCCTTGATTTGCCTGTACCATAACTCCACCCCAAAATCGGAAAGAACAGGTCCACTTAAATATTCCGTATTTTGTTTTTATTAGAGGAGTTCCATAGTCGCCGTTCTGATGGTAATAACCATTAAATCTTATTCCTTTTGTTTTACATACAAAAGCAACAAGGCTTTCAGTACGGCCACAAATATCAGAAAGTTCTTCGCAATAAGATTGCTTTTCAGGCGGATCATAGTAACGATCTTTGAACCCGTCCTCATTATTTTTCCATTTACGATACTTGCTTATTTCATCACATATATCAGGATATTTATCATTATTAAATGAAGTCCAGCCATAAAATTCAATTGAGTCTTCAGGGGTACATTGCGACACGCTCGCCTCCTACAGCCCCAGTATCATTACAAACACCAAAAGTCGCAAACTCGCAATCACAGTTGCAATGACACTTTGTCTTTACCCATTTACCATTTTCCAAATGACCAAAATTAAAATTACAGTCAGGTAAAGTTTCTTCTGAAGAAAGAGGTGTATAGAATTTAACTGTTTCTGTATTTTTACTCATATTTATATAATAGACAAATTTATATTTTAAATTGAAAAAAGCGAGCTATATTGCAAGCCCGCTTTTTTGTTATTTCAGCATATCAGCAAACTGAAAGCTTGAAATTACTGGAATTCCAAGCTGCTTTGCTTTTACGTTCTTTGCCGAACCTGATTCGGTATCATCAGTAACAAGATAGCTGAGTGTCTTGCTTACGCCTGATGCAACAATTCCACCATTATCTTTTACAAGTTTTTCGCAAACCTTACGTCCACCATCAATCGCTTCAGCCTTACCAGTAAAACAGAATGAAAGTCCTTCAAGCTTTCCACCGGTTACAGCTGCTGAGCCAATGTCAAAGAAATCTTTACACTGAAAAATATCAGCTTTTACTTCAGCAAAAGCCCACATGAAATCATTTGCTGATGTTTCTGCCCAGCCTTCTTTAGAAGCAAAATCTTTTATAAGAACGTCCTTTCCATCAAGAAGTTTTAACAACACATCTTCAACTTTATCAAGCTTCTTTTCACCAAATCCTTCAAGGTCAAACAAGCTGATAAATTTTGCAGCTGAAATAGGCTCTGAAAGTTTTGCTTTAAGACTTGTTGCTACTTTGTTTCCGTTGATTCCACCAGCAAATCTTACATAAGCATCAGGGTCTGCTAATCCTTTATCGATAAGGAATTTAATAGTATTTCCTTCGCTTGCAGCAGCTGAACAGAAAGCTTCACCTGCGCTGTCAATTTCCAAAGTCTTGAAGAAGTTGATATACTTATGAAGTATCTTCTTCTTACAGCTTGGATTCACACAACGAACCTGTCCGTTTTCCTGAACTTCTACATCAGCTCCGCATTCGGGACATGAAGTTGGAAGACCAAGATTAGCAGTCTGAATGTAGCTTTCAAAAGTTTTTCTTGCTTTGTCATTTACAAATGTAATTGCCATATTAAACCTCGCTTATACATATATTATAGATAAAAGTCTAGAGATTATGTGAAAAAGCCCCTATTTTTAGGGGCTTTTATTTTATTTATTTTTCTTTGCTGCTTCTTTTTCTTCAAGATAGTCATAGTAGTTCATTGGTACTACATGAGCAATATTTGAAATATTCAGCAAAACACCCATTCCACTGTCAATGTCACGGCCAGGAAAGTTTGAAGTGTTAAGAGTATCAACTGTAAAGAACGGCTTGCTTGCATTCAGCAAGTCAGCTGTAATTTCATCTTCGGTATCAATCCAGCTGTTGCCCTTTCCGTTAAAGCCAAGGCCACGGTCAAGGTTAAGGAAAATTCTGTTTACAGTCCAACTGTGAGCTGTAGCCCTTGGAGTTGCCAGACTAACAAAAACATCTCCATTTTCATCTGCTTCAATTTCAATCTGACCAGCCTGAAATATAGGGCTAAGGTCTTTAAGTCTATAAGTCTGCTTAAAAGGTTCTGAAGCCTTGCAACCAGCCCATCTCATTCGCTCACTTTTAGTTTTGGTATCAATGTCAGCAGACTCTGTATAGTCAATATCGACTTCGCTCCTCGCTCTATCAAAAAGATTATCAGCGATACAAACGTCATAAGTCCAAATTGACTGAATATCTGTAAATTCTTTCATAGTAAATCTCCTTAAATTTCAAATGTAAAATTTGCAGACTTTGTCTGCAGTGTTTTTTCAGTGAGGCCAGCTTCAGTTCCAAGCTTTTCCCCAGACCAACGGATAGTTGCATTTGAATACAACTTCGGATACTTGAAAGTAACAGGCGCTGTTGAGCTTACCTTAAAAGTTCCAACAACCGCAAGTTTACCACTGTTCATGGTTTTCATAGAATGAATATTTATTGAAAAGCCACGAACTTCATTCCAGCCGAGCTGCTTTGTAACCCGATCAGAAAAAGATTTCAAGATCCTGCTTGTAAGATTTTTACAATAATAAGGACCCTTTTCCATATTAAACCTCCAAAGTTTCTTATACATATATTATAGACAAAGTCTAGGCTTTTATGTGAAAATATTTTAAAAATAAAAAAGCCCTCAGTATTTGAGGGCTTTCAATATCAGAGATTTTTGTTAGTCAAGAACTGCTAATACTTGTGGGATTATTAATCCTTTTTTTGCAATGCTTACAGTCTTGCCGACTTCAATACCAAGCTTTTTCATAATGTTCAGGTTTGAAAGGCTTGCTCTTGTTACTGTTGTTCCTTCAAGCTGAACAGGGTCGATTTCAGCAACTGGTGCGAGATAGCTGCCAGACTGGTCCCAAGCAATTTTTCTTACTTTTGAAACAGCAACCTGAAGCTCTGGCTTTACTGCAATATCTCTTGACGGTGTTCGCTCCTGTCTGTCAGCACGGTCAATTATGTCCGCCTTGATTACGACGCCATCACAATCATAAGTCATGTTTCTTACGTTGTCACGCCATTCATTAATGATGACTTTATCAGCAGTCTGAATTGTCTTCCATTCAGGAACTTCAAAATACTGTTCAAGCCATTTCATAAGGCGGGTCTGTGAAATAAAGTCAGCATTCTTGTCCAAGGCATCATAAGCGATAAAATGAACATACTGAAGGTTTGACTTATCTTCAGCTGTCATATCGCTAAACTTGCGGTTCATCATACCAGCAACAAGATTTCGTCCATTAGCATACTGGTTTGCAAAGTGGCTGTCAAAATCCTTCTTATACATAACCATTTCGCCACGAATTGACCCTGTATAAAGTTTACCATCACGAACAACCGGAGCTACAAGCCCGTTATACTTGCAGATTTCTTTAACAGTGTCTGTTCTGTCAAGACCTTCAAAACCATTACCACGAGTAATAGCTCTTTCAAGATGGCCATCAACAATGATAAGTTCAAGGCCTGAACCATCAACTTTCATAGAAAGATTTACAGCTGCGCCATTGATACGGTTCTGCCAACGGTCAAAGCGTTCATCATTAAGGTCTTCAGCCTTTGACAAAGTTCCTGTTACAAGTTCGTGTTTGAACTTTGGTTCACGGTTACCTTTAAGCTCATCACCCTGAAGTCCTGCTTCAAGATTGTTAGCTTTACAGAAAGCATCATAGGTAGCATCATCTACCATAGGTGTTCCGTTATAATAAGCGTTTGCCCAAATTTCAACCTGTTCTGCTGGTGTCATATTCAATCCTCCAAAGATTTGATTTATATAAATATTATAGACAACAAAGTCTAGATTATGTGAAAAAATCCTAATTATATTGTAGCAAATAAGATTCCCTTCTCCTGTCTGCAGACAGTGCTAGGGCTTACTGCTTATAGATCAAGACCCGCTTATAAAAAGCGGGTCTTCTTCTTTTATTCGTCTGATTCGTCTTCGTCAAACTGTTCCTGCTTCTCTTCCAGCACGGCATCAAGACATTCTGAAACCAAAGCGCAGCGAATCGAAACATCTATATATTCCGGACCTTTTGCCATATCTGCAGGATTGACTTCCATACTTCCGTTAAGCAAAAGCCAGAGGTCTTCATCCCAAAGCAAATGACAAACATTTTCTTCTGCCTGCCAAGTATTGAAAGTATAGCTTCCAGACGCATTGCCAGTAATTGAATCAGCCATATAGCAACGATCATAAGCAGTGTCACGCTGCTCCTCATACTCTGAAGTGCCAGGCTCAGCTGTTGGCCACAGGTCTTCTTGAGTGAGATAATCTTTAATATCACTCTTGACCTGGTCTCTGTATTCATCTAAAGTCATTGACATATCAAATACCTCCGAATAAGTTTTGATATTAGTATTATAGATAAAGCCTAAAGACTTTTGTGAAATCTCTAGGCTTTAATCAGAAACTTTTATGCAGTAATGTAGCGGATATAAGCTTTATCAAGAATATCCTTAACTTCTTCATTAGTCAGACCAGCAGGAATTTCAATCCGAACTGTATCATAAAGCTTGTCAGCCCTAGCTGCCCGTATTTCGTTAATCTTGGCTTCATTTTCAGCAATGCACTTTTTATAGTTTTCATTGATCTCAGTAAGCATTTTAATAAGATAATCCTGATAGCGGGCATCAATGATTCTGCGCTTTCCAAATTCTGAAAATTCCTGATTGACAGTCTGTGACAGTATGTCAACAGCAGCTTTATTCTTTGCTGATGTTTTCGCTACCTGTTCAGAGAACTTTATTGCTTCAACTTCAACTAATACATTGCCAGCATTATCAGTTCCAACTACTTTACGGTCTACAAGCTGCTCAGTTACAAAGTCATAATACTGAACATTTCTGTAGTTGCTGTAAAGCATCTTTGATGCATACTGAACACCAGTATTTGTAAGGTAGTATTTACCTTTAATAGATTTTGCAAGCATCCAAAGACGAAGCGAGTCAAAGAGACTTACACAGAATCCATCTTTGATGCCAACTATATTGCGAAGCTCTGCAGGTGAGCTTCCGGGATTGTTACCGATTGCTGCAATAATCTTTGCAGCAGCAGTCCAGTGGCCACCTTTCTTTGGCTGACGGAATGAGTAAGCAACCTTACCATAACCGCTATATCCACCAGATGAATCAGATGAAGCTTTTCCGAAATATGGAAGATCTTTCCATTCTTTTACTGGTGACTTTGAATACAAAAAGTCAAGTCTTGCAGATGCAATATATGCATCAGTGGCTTTAAGTGTTAATGCCATATCAGTTCCTCCTTAGGCAGAAATAAGCTCAATAAGACTGTCGATAGCCTTCTGCTCACATTCTTTTAATGAATCCCAGATTGACAAATCAAATACATTCAATCCTGACTTTATCTTACTAAGTTCAATTGAAAAGTAGTCTTTACGATCATAATCATAAAGCCAGATTGAACCTTCAATGCCGTCTACATAAACTGAAATATTTGTATTTACCAGTTTGTAGTGGCCAGGACAGTCTTTGCTCTTTTTAAGAATAAAAGCGCCTTCTGCTTCCTTAAGGTTCTTTTTACTGTAGGAACGAAACTGTCTGCGTTCTTTTGCCAGTTCTGTTTTGGCTGCTTGAAGTTCCTTAAGTTTTTCATCTACTTTGGTTTCTGCTTTGTTAACAGTTTCAAAGAAGAAGTTGTAATCAGTTAACATATGTTTGCCTCCTATTATCTATTATATACATATAATAGATAAAAGCCTAGAGACCATATGAAAATCTCTAGGCTTTTTATTAAAGAACTGGATAATCTTTCCAGTAGTTTTCGTCTACATCTGCCGCCCAGGAATACTTATCCTGAAGGGTCTTGCTATAGATTTTATTTACCGGAACGTCAAAAGTCTTGCACCAGCTGAAAATAATTTCAGGTCCAAAATATGCCGACTTGCTTGTGCCAAGCGCATAGTTCGCAGTAGCAGTCTTCTGCTGAATCTTAATGTCAGCAGCTTCTACGCGCAGGTTTGCCCGGTCAAGCTGGCCCTGAAGTTTCTTTTTCTTATCGTCGAGCTGCTTAAGCTTTGCCTTAAGATCATCACCTTTCCAAATTGCTTTTGCAGCTTTGATTTCTTTCTGAATTTTGTTCAGCCCGGCTTTTACTTTTTCTTCAGTTGCGGCAAGTGCCTCTTTAGCTTTAGCTTTGTTTTCCTTGAGCTTTGCAGTCTGGTCTTTGAATGATGCCGAAATGTTCTTCTGATGGTTAAGCTTCTTTGCTACAGCAAGATTTACATTTTCAAATATCTGAAGCTTCTTTGCTACAGACATATCGTCTGTAATAACAGCATTCTGAAGTTCTTTTGCAGCAATAGCAGAAGCAAGAGCGGTACGGAACAGCTTTACTGAAGCGTATGAAACAATAGCCTGAAGATAAGCATTTACATCTGTAGCTGAACAAGTAAACAGCTGGTCATTTGGTGCTTTTGATGCAATGATCTTTGCCAAAAGGTTTGCAACATTCTGGTCAATGACTACAGTATTTTTATATGGAACGCTGTCTTTTCCAGCAAAGTCAAGTGTCATCTGGTTACCAGAAATAGACATATTCTTTGCAAGCAATGTCGAAGCGCCGACAGTCTGTGCTTCAAATTCTTCATGTTCGCCACCGATTCGAATTGAAGTCTGGCGGACGATATACAGAACAAGCGCACAGTCACGTTCCTTGATGTCAGCCTTTGTGATCTTTGTCATAGGCTTTGTCAAGGTTGCCTGGATTGCAGCGTCGATCTGTGGCATATCCTGAATCAGCTGAACCGCTTTGTCGTATTTGATTTTATCGCAGCTCTGTGTTACTTCGCCGCCGATTCGGCACCACTTCTCGTTTACTGTAATCGGGTTGCCTTTAGCATCCTTACCAACCTGAACGTCATAATAGAATGTGTTTACAGAGTTAAGGTTGTTTTCTACCTTGCTCCATTTATGACCAGCAGGTGGCTGTGGAACCGGAATAGTACCAGTAGGGTCTACCCAGTTGATTACAACGTCTTCAGGCTTAACACGGTATTTCCATGAACCGATAAGCTTACTTTCACCACGTGTTATGATGATAGAAGGTGCTTCAATTACATAGCTTCCACGAGGCATCGGTTTGCCGTCAACTGTAGCAAAGCCATATTCAGCCTTAAGCTTAGCTGAAGCTTCTTTCTTGGCTGCTTTCTTTTCTTTTGTTTCAAGAGCTTTTGCAAGTTTCTGCTCAGCATAAAAGAAATCACAGACTTCCTTAAATGCAGCAGGGAAATCAAGGTTCTGCTGATTCTTTGTAAGTTCTGGTTTCAGACAAGCATAGAAGTTCTTGTTGAAATACTTATTTCCGACGTAATCAGAAAGGGTCTTTCTCTGAGCGTCTGTCTTGTCAGGGTCAGACATTCCTGAATAATAACGGGCATAGCAGAACAGCATTTCTTCTGCTAATGGTGACAGGGTTTCACCTGCTACCTGCACCCCGCGTGGCTCATACTCTGCCGGAAATACTGGTCCGTTATGTGTTAATGAACTAAACTTAAATTTAGACATTATTCACCTCCAATAGGTCTTTATATAAGTAATATAGACAAATCTAGGGAATTTTTATGAAAAAACATCAAAGGTATGAAAACATGGTTTTTTTAAATAAAAGCATAGCACCGGGCACAGGAGCCGCGTAGCGCTCCGTGCACGGAGTGAAAATAGAAGATCGTTGTAAAAAAAAGTGATCAAAAGAGATTATATATTAATAATATAGATCTCTTTCGATCACTTTTTTTTACATTTAGATCTATTTTCACTCCGTACACTTCGTGTAACGGAGACCTCCGGTAAGCCGGCCTTCGGCCTAGGCTTACCTGCGGTAATTCAGGAGGCGCTAGCGCCTCCCTCTTATTTAAATCCGCGGGATTGCTTCCAAGCTTGTGTAAACTCAGTTTTCAGCTGTTTGTAAAGCTTGGTGATTTCCGCAGAATTGTTATTCAGCCGGTCTGTAATGTCCTTAGCTTCTGAATAATATGCCAAATCTTCCATACCGGGTTCTATTTCAAACTTTAACTTACCTTTGGACATCTTGCAATAGATTTCCGGGGCATTTCTACGGAATGTCCATTCCTGCAGCCGTTCAGGGCTTTTTGGAGAACCAAAATCACCCAAATCTCCAGGTGTTTTCCAGACCTTGAAAGATATATTACCGCGCATATCAACAGCCGGATGATACAAGCTGTCATCAGGGATATAGCTGCCGATTTCAGTAAGTAAGCTTGAACAATGCTTTAAGTAATTATATTCCATAGGCATAAAAAATGCTCTCCGAAGAGAGCATTTTCCTCAGCGAATCAGCTCGCTAGCGGTTATTGATGTAGTCGAAGTAAGTTACTACGCCTACAAGTGTTCTGTCGTCAGCTGAAGCTACAACCGGAAGGAACTTTGCATTGTATTCGTCGTATGCGCGTTCGATTTCTGTTGCAGGTTCGTCTGGAGTTGTCATTACAACTTCGCGGTTTACAAACTTTTCAACCGGAAGGCCCGGGTCCAAGAACTTTGATTCTGTGAACTCTGTGATTTCAGCCTGCTTTTTCTTTACATCATACTGAGTGATGATACCGATAAGCTGGTTGTTTTCGTCTACAACAGGCAGGCGGAGGAAGTTACCTTCAAGCATGATGTGTTCTGCAACAGCGAGTGAATCTGAAGCCTTGATTGTAACGATGTCAGACTTCATAAAGTCGGCAACTGTGCGGTTGTCTTCTTCGTAGTCATCGTCATCATCGTAGCCGTCATCTTCGTCGTACTGATCTTCAACATCCTGATCTTCAGCAGGTCCGTTGTTTACAAGGTCTTCATCTGCAGCATCTTCATCTGCAAATTCCCAAGTATGTCCAGCAGCGCGGTTAGCAAGACCCTTGCAACACTTAAGGATTCCAGAAGGGTCAATATTGAATGCGCGTCCTGCTGCGCCTGATGACTGATATACATCGCCAGTCTCGATACATCTTACTGCTCTAGGTTGTGTTTTAGCCATAGTTTACTCCTTAGCAATTTGTGCGTATTGCTTATATAAATATTATAGATAATGAACTAAAATTTATGTGAAAAAACCAGGATTTTTTTCTAAATTTCTTCTTCTATAATAACTTTTATAGCACCTACATAATTTTCTCTTTCTTTTATATCTAGCACCAGCTTTTTGATTTCGCTCATGCTTAATTCTGTTTTCTTTACAGTTACTGTAAACGGATCTTTCTTTATAGATACAGATTTCGCCTTCAGCAAATCCTTTGTCAGCTCAGCTTTGAATGCAGCAGGTATTTTTGGTTCATTCAGTATCTTGTTCGGCTCGTCGATCTTGGCGATTTCTACCTGAGTGAGGTGGTCACACTGCTCATTGATTTCATCACCTGCGTGACCTTTTACCCAGTTCCATGATACATCAAGTTTAGCATTAAGTTCATCAAGCCGCTCCCAAAGGTCCCGGTTCACAACCGGTTCATCGGTGCTTGTAATCCATCCTTTATTCTTCCATCCTGGCACCCACTGTGTAATACCGTTAACTACATATTTACTGTCACTTGTAAGTTCTATGTGTTCGGTAGGTACTACTTTTACCAGCATGAATTCAAGTGCTTTAATAGCAGCTGTCAGTTCCATCCTGTTATTGGTAGTATCCTTTTCTCCACCAGAAAGTGATATAGCCCGGTATCCTTCTACTTTTATTATAGCAGCCCAGCCACCAGTTCCTGTCGAACTGTGACATCCGCCATCTGTATAAATCGTTGTCATTTAAGCTCCTCTTCATAATACTTTGGCAGTAAGGTCGGGTCTGCCAGATTAGGGTTCTCTATACCGAGCAAATTAAACAGTTTATTGTCAGACCATCTGTACCTGAAGTCAAACCATGGGATAAACCTCATGTTATTACTGTCAATATGCAAACCAAATTTATTTATATAAAGACAAAGCCTTGCAAAGTCTGTCTTAAGATAATCTATAAAATGATCAGCTTCTGCTTCTGAATTAAACCAGAAATGCTGCTTGTTAGGGTCAGAAACTGCTGTACGGGGCAGATGACTCCTGGTAACCATAGTAGCAAAGTCATCATTGCTGTAGATGTCTTTATTCTTCTCGCTGATATGCCCACGGATCTTGGCAAGTTCTACTACGTACGGAGCGCCTTTATGCTTTTCCCGGTGCTGTATTACAGTATCTGGATTGTCTGCCAAATACTGGTAAAGACGGTTCTTGAACTCAGAAAGCTGTCTGTGGCGCTTGCATATATTATCTAAAGTATCTGTGTATACATCATCGGTCATTTCATCATGGATACAGACCGTCTTGTCTACGTTTCCGACACCTATAGCTACAAAAATACCGACAGGGCTTGCAAACTTATGGTTTTTCCAAATAAGATTCGGATTCATTATATAAACAGCACCGACAAATTTTGAAACTACGTTTTGCACTTCAGTATCCAGCTGGTTAAGGCTGGAATGCTTATATAGAAACTGACATGGCTGAATAGACACTATCGTATTCGCATGAGCAGCTGCCCAAATCAAAAATTTCTTGTGAAGATCTTTCGCATATGGTGGGTTCATAATAATAGTATTAAACTGGTCTGTAATGCACCTAAGGGTATCACAGCACTTGATATGGTCATTTATCAGATCCTCAGATACATCCGGTAACAAATCTTTTATACGCTGACGACATACTTGAACAGAATCTTCTACAATATCATAACCAAATATACTATCTGCTATTTCCTGGTCTGCAAACTTTTTCTCTTTTAAGTAGTTTATTACACCAACTAAAATATTACCTGTGCCGCAAGCCGGGTCACATATTGGTTTACAGGAATAAATATTGGCATAATCTATCAGTCTGTTTACAATATTTTCAGGTGTATATACTTCTGAGTCTAATATCCCTTTCATAATAAAAAAGAATAGCTCTTCTAAAAAGAAAAAGACCATCTTAACAAGATGATCTTTTTCTGGATAAAATTAAATTTAGTTTGGTAAGTAAATTTTAGTCATCAAACTCATCGTAATCATTCAAGACCGGCAACGGTTTGCGATTTGCCTTTTTCTTTTTATGCTCTGCTTCAGACAGTCTGCCGGAACGCAATGCATACTCTGTTTTAGTTTCCGACGTAGTGTGATAATAGCCACACATAGGACATGGGCCATAAACACGTTTCGGAACAACCTTTGCCGAAACACGGCTACCCCATTTACCATGACCGCCAGACTTATTACGCATAAAATTTATACTATGCTGTGCCTGTTCCCATGTTAAGTAAATGATCTTACCGCATTTACAATACTGGTATTCCCTAGGTTCGGTTCTCTGCTTTACATAGAAAGACGCATTGTGCTTTTTGTTTTTCATAGTATGCTTTCCTCACCTTAGTTAATATTCTCAATAATAGACCAAATAAGCCAGATGACGATAAGGACTATAAAAATCCTAAAGCTAACATAAGCAACTGAACCCGGTGTCTGAAGACCCTGACCGAGCCAATTCATAAAATTTGTCATATTTACCTTCCTTATGAGAATTTGACATCCTTCTCACATAAAATATAATAGATAAACTGACTCAAATATAATGAAATTATTTAAAAAAAAGAAACCCGCATACGGGCTAACGTAATGCGGGTTTTACGAGTTTTACCTTACAGGCCTAAGCGGCCTGTTTTAACAACTTAGTTGTTAGCTGCGTCCTTAAGGTTCTCGATCTCGATGATACCGAGGTACTTAGGGTTAAGGCAGTTCCAGTCACCATAAGAGGCGATTGCAGCTTCCTTGTAGAGGTTCTTACGAACGATTGTACCTGTTGAGTAGAATGGAACAAGTGTACCAAATACCAAAGATACGTCAGCTTCGTTAGCCTCGTTCTTGAAAACTGACAACATTCTGTTGTTAGGAATGATGCTAGAAGGTACTTTGAACAATGGAATACCATTGATGATTGTACCAACCTGGTGTGCACCAATGTTAGGCTGTGCACCGTCTGCACGATAGCTGTCAAGCAAGTAGCAGTATGAACCTGCTGCAGGACCAGCTACGAGGCGAGATACACCACCACGATTGCAATTATGTTCATCCTGGCGCGCTACTTCCAGAACCGTCGATATATGCCATCCTATCGACTGCTCCATGTTACCATGGAAGTTCAGACTATATCACCGACCTTATCAAGGCCGCTACCCATTTCGGAGCGCTTGCTCCTACTCTACTCGGTTACTCTCCAAAGGTTCAGTTTGGATACCCTTTCGATAGTCGTTGAACGTTCTTTAGCTTCTAGAGGCTTCTGACTTCCTCTTTTCTATAATTAGGCAGTTTTTATTTATTATCAGCTAATTATACTATGAGTACTACTGATAAATCTACTTTATATTCTGAGTCTGATATTATTCCTATCATTAATGTAAATGATGAATGTGGTGACCACTATAATAATTATATTATAATACCATTACCTAAAGAAATTCTAGTAAAGGCTAATGCACAAGCAAAAGAAGTGGGCTATCCTTTAGACTCTCGATTTATTAATTTTTATAATGATGAAACAAAAAAATATTCATTACCTTATCTGAATAATATCATAGAATATGGGAGATTGTATGCTTATTTTTTGAAAAATGTAACTCTAGCAAATTTAGCACTTAATGGGTCTATTGAGGCTTGGGAAATCGATAGAAGCATAGATGCGTCTAAACTATTCATACAAATAGTTGATTAATAGTTGACTAATAATTGACTATTTCTTGTAATAGGGAATCCACTACTTTATAGGTCTTATAAACATAAGAATCTTTACATAATGACCTATCAAATTTATTTGAAGGACATTTGAATGAACAAATAGGGCAATATCTACAAAATACACAAATATTTCCCAAAGGCTTAATTTGATTAGCTTTTGTTTCTAATCCTTTACCACAAATTATATTACCATAAATATCTACTTTTACACAGTTAGTTTGATTACAAAGTGGTTTATTCGGGTCAAATAGCTCCATGGTATTTGGTCTGGTATATAGCTGTAATATACTATTAAGTAACGAAAATAAATATGGTGGATACTTTAATGTAAGTGCTTTAGGTGGTAAATGCTGCATATCTTTAAGAAGAGCTCTCATATTAAAAGCAACATTTTCAGCAATAATATCAGCTTTAGTGTTATCTAATAAAAACTTTTTATTAAAAGTATTCTCTATTGGATATATATAATTATAGTCATGAATAACCTTAAATTTTGGAATATCAAACTTATAATTATAAAAATTCTTATTATGAATTACTGTATTAATACCATATATAATTCCTTTTTTATAAGCTTTATACAAGATATTTAAGTGTTTTTTATTTTTAAAAATATCTAAACCACGATATTTTTGATATTCACCATCATAGGAAACTGAAATCTTAACATTATAAGTCTTAAAAAAATTTACATCTTTATAAGACAAAAGAGACCCATTAGTTGAAAAAGCTATTGGTGCATTTGTTAATTGTCTGATAGCTAAAATAAGTCTGTATAATAACTTTTTATCAGATAATGGTTCTCCTCCATATAGGATAATCCAATTTTTTATTGTTTTAATTTTTTCTGGAAACTTAAACTTATATGAATGATTTTCGCAGCCTCTAGGATTCGCTGCTCGGTCCATATAACAATATGCACACTTAAAATTACATTGCATATTAGGAAGATACAGCCAAAGGCCTGGGTCTAATAGTGGTAGAAGAGAGTCAATTCCTGGAATAAGCTCATTTAATAGGCTCATACTTACTCCAAATAGCTAAAATATTATCAACAGTACTTTTAAGTGTGACTAATCTATTTTTTAGTGTTGTGCACAGTTTATCATCCAGACTTATCGCTACACATTTTCTTAATGGGCATGCATAGTTAACTTCACATTTCTGACATCTATCTAGATGATCTTTTATAATTTTTATATTATGGTCTCGATTATAAAAGCCTCTAATGCAACGATGCTCACCTGATGTATTAATGCTAAACTTAACATTTTCATATTCATTACATCCCTTAGTAAAGTCTATATTATGATTTCCTGAATAGATACTTTTTATAATTGTCCAAAGCTGGTTAACCATTTTATTATAAATAGCCCCATTACTTATCATGGCAGTCATAATATAGTTTAAGCTATCATTTATAAATTTTATAAAGTCTGGGTCTAAAAAATCGAAATCATAAATAATTTCATTATTTATATTTGGGGCAACTAGTACAAATTCATAGTTTTTAGGTATAATTCCTTTTTCATTTCGTGCTTTTTCAAAAAAGTCTTTAATATCACCAAATGAACAATTATACTTATGAATGACAGTAATAATATTATTAAGGCGTTTAGCCTCTATTAAAGTTTTAATTGCTTTTATATGCTTCTCAGAATTGAGAAAATCTATTCCTCTGTATTTCTGACCGGGGCCGTCATGAGAAAGATTAACATAAATATTATGGGAAATAATAAAGTCTGTCCACCAATCATCTAATAATGTACCATTAGTATTTATATGAATTTGTACTCCTGGTAATTCCTTATTTATAAGTTCACAAATTTTAATAAAAGCTTCTTTATTAAAGAGGGGTTCTCCAGCCCATACAACAATATAGCTATTGTTATCTGCTTTATTCTTTTTAAGCGTATTGATAATGTTATTTTCATTAAATTCTATTTGTTGTTTTTCTTTAGAACAAGCTTCTATAAAGCAATAATCACAAGTCATATTGCACTTAGCTCCATCTAGAATTATTGTACCAAGAGCTTCAGGTTCTGGAACGTCAAAAGAGTGTATAAAATTATCTATTAAATTAATAAAATTTGTATTATTCATTTAGAAGCCGCTCCTTTATAATTTAAGCTTTCAGGACTAATACCGAGTTGCTCAAAAGTTTTAACCATAGCATATTCAATAGTTTTATATCGTGCTATTACTTTTTTACAAAAATTATCATCTATACTTAATTTTTGGCAGCTCTTTACTGGGCAGCCCTTAGAAATCTCACAGTTACTACACTTGTCTAAAAAGTCTACTTTTTTATGCATTGTACAAACTTCAGGTAAAAATGCGCCTTCATAAGCTTGAAATGTGCAGATATAATCTCCTGAGGAATTAATATGTGATCTTTGCCCATCAGATTTATCACATCTAGGAGTACTTTTTGGGTCTATTCCAAGTAAATTTTGAAGTATTGGAAAATAGCCTTTTACAGTGTGCCAGCTAAATAATTTTTCAACATAATTATTTTTATCTCCGTTAATAAGCTCTTTGAGTAAAAAGCCTACAGAGTTTTGAATATAGTTTATGAGGTCACTATCCATATACTCAAAATCTAATGGTAGTTCGTTTTCAAGATTAGCCCCAACTATATTCTGGACACATATATCAAACTTTATATCAAGTTCTTTTTCAACATTATTAAAATAATTAACTATATCAAAAAATGAACAATTATATTTGTGTACAACTGTTGATACACCTATTAAATTACCATTTGTATATATTTTTTTTATTGCCTTTTTCGGAGTATCTAACTTAAGGTAGTCAATACCACGATACTTCTGGCCAGGACCATCATGAGAAAGATTTATATGTACATTATGAGAAATAAAAAAATCTGCCCACCAGTCATTTAATAGTGTACCATTAGTATAAATACTTATTTTATAATGAGGTAAATATAAATTAGCAAGGTCACATATTTCAGTAAAGATCTCTTTATTAAAGAGGGGCTCCCCAGCCCATACAATTATACGGCCGCTATGTTTTGAGTAAAGCTTAAATTTTTCTGCAACTTTTTCTTTTATAAAAACAGGAGGTTTGGATGCCTTACAATTATCAAAATAACAATATTTACATTTTAAATTACAATAAGCATCTGGTACAGTTAAAACAATGTCATGTGAATGATCTACGTTATCTTCAAACGAAGGGTCACATAAGTATTTAATTATGTTATTCATACATTACCTCAATTCTCATATTACCAAATCACAGAACTATTACAACAATTATTTGTTGTAGCTTGTACACTTGTATCTTTGGCAGAACTAGAATAGCTCTTATGAGTATGTGCATGCTCTATTAATTTTTTTAATAGAACACCAATATTAGCTAAGTCATTACCAGTAAAACTATCATATGTTATTTTCCATGTTGTAGTAGTTTTGTATGAGGTTACAGTATAATAATAAATATTGTCTTTTACTACAGCAGGATTAGCCTTATCAAGGGTTGAGTCACCTTCATAAGTTGGGTCTTTTGAGAAAGGCCCGGTTACAGAAGTAGACCCAACGCCCATAGCTAGAGAGTCTGTTCTACCATTAATTCTAAATGCTTTAAGGTCAGATACAGTTATATCATTAGGGCTTACAGTAGTTAAAGAGAAATTTATTATATTTGTGACCGTTTTATAATCTTGTGCTTTACTGGCTAAACTTGTATATTCTCCTGCAGGCAGTATAGTAATATAATAAGTTGAGCCATTTTTTATTTTTACTGGAATTGAAATCATATATTATTTACCAAAGCCCGTAGTTATTACAGTTGTCTCCCTTATTTACATGGTTCCTATTATTATTGTGGTTAGTACAATAGTACTCTTGACCATCGTATGTTGTCGTTGTTTCAGTAATTCCATCATCAGTCTTACTATGAGTATGGCTATAGGTTGCCAAGGTTTTTAAAATATCAACAAGAGAAGACATTTCAGCTGCAGAAAATTGAACTGGCGAAGTAGAATAAACTTGAGTTTCTTCAGTAGTAATACCAGAATCGTCAGTTCTACTGTAAGCAGTTCCAGAGCTGTTTGGAACTAATGATTTAAGGTCCTGAGCTTGATAGGCACTATATGTTACATTATTAATTGTTAATGTTCCAGGAGTGTCTTTAGATATAACTGATTCTGCAAATTGTAGATCCTGGTCAAACGCTGCAATACTCTCTGTAGATACAGGGCCTTTTGTTAAAGGTAATGAATAAATATTACTATTTATTTTTATTTTTAATTCCATTATAACCTACTCTAATTACTTGTATTACCACCAGCTTGAATCATCACAGTTATCACCATGACTTGAATAACTGTTATTGGCATGATTACGACAACCAACCATATTTTCACAACTGTTAGTACAAAAAGGAGTACTAGTTGAGCTTGTAACTTGCATATTATGCTGATGACTTACTTCTGCTAGTTTTTTTATGCATGCCTCTAGCGTAGCTTTTTCTGCATCAGAAAATTCTACTTTTTCGGCAGGTATAATATAGTCTCCTGGGGTTTGAGGAGACACATTTTTTAGTGCCGTTAACTGAGTTAAATCAAGGTACCCTGGGTCTGTAATTGTTAGGTCATTATCTATGATTTTATGAAGAACTTCAGAATCACTTGCTGCCTGCTCCATGACGGTCGTAGGCTGAACGTCATTTTCATTATGCTCAAGATTAATAGCTTCTTCATTACCATCATATTTAACTACTAGTTTTGTTGCCATAATACCTATTTATAACCTCTTTATATTTAGTATAATAGTGGATATGCATATCACAATTTTTTTCCAATTGCTCATATGTCAAAGCAGAACAAAGACCCTGGCATATACCTGCAACACTACAAGTTTCGCATTTTGGAAAACGCTTAAAACCAGTTACCATATTTTTAGCCCGTTCAAGGTTACCACTTTCAACAACACTATTACAAAATACAGTATCACCTGTTATTGTTACATGTGGATATTCCAAGCAGCCACAATGAGGATTTTTATTAAAAACAAAGGTTTTATTAGAACTTAAGTCCGTTATAACAAGGTTAATTACTCGGTCTAAATAACCTAAATATTTTTTAATAAATTTAGAATCATTATCAAGTAATTTTCTTAAATACAAAGAAACAACGTACTCAATATCAGCATCCATTATAGGATAATCCTCTGGTCTAAAAATAAAAGGGTCAGATGCTTTGTTAATATATCTAATTAGTCTTGGACTTACTCCTAATTCAACTTTTAATTCGTCCTCTTTACGCATAAAATACTCTATAATTTTACTTGTCGAGCTGTTAAGACGATGATAAACAGTATTAAAAGAGAAAAATAATTTTTCTTGTCTTAAGTTATAAATATTATTACAAATTGCAGGATTTTCTAAAAAGTCTACTCCCCTATATTTCTGGCCAGGACCATCATGAGAAATTCCGATAATAATATGATTATCGATAATAAACTTGGTCCATTCATCTGTCAGCAAAGAGCCATTTACCATCATTTCAAGCCCTGCATTTGGGTAATTACTTTTAACATAAGAAACAATATCTTTTAATTGCGAACCATTAAAAAGAGGTTCACCTCCCCAAATAGATACTGTACCTTTTGTATTTTTATCAACTGACTTTAATGCATTGTCAAGAGCTTTTGGATTTAAAACAGTATTACAGTTATTTCTGATATTTACGCAGTGTTCCCCAAAACAATACTTACACTTCATATTACAAGCAGCACCTGGTATAATTATATCAAATGCGCAGTCAGAAACTGGTGTAGAATATGGAATAAAATTATTATAATCTGGCTCTATCATTTATCATCCCTAAATCATTATTATCTTTTATTGAAATAATAGTATCATTTATTGCTTTATGCTTTATATAAGCATACTCACAATATAAATCTAGCTCTTTATTAGTAAGAGCAGCACATCCACCACCACATACGTATGCAAATTCACATTTGGAACACTTATTGTATACATAAGAAGCATCAAGCTCAATATTTTGATTGATTACCGCTTTTTCAGAAAAACAATGGCAAGGTATTTTTTTACCGTCTGAAGTATATGCTATTGCGGAAGCACCGTCACATCTGGCTATATGAGTGGATGGCTTATTATTAAATACTTTATCCATCATCCTTATAACCTTAAAAATATCAGATACCTGATAATAGCGTTGTAAATAAGACGAATTTTTTTCCAAATTTTTTATAATATCAATAGTCGTCCAAACAGTGTCATTGTATAAATTCTGTTTATCTTCTTCTGATTTAAAAATAAAAGAATTTTCAGATAAAGAATTAGGAGAAATAAGTAATACATCACAGCCTACTTTTCTATCTATTTTCTCGCTATACTGGCTAAAATAGTCAATAATATCTTTTGTTGAATAGTTTTTATTATGAGAAACTGTCTTAAATTTTCTAAAAAGACCTGCATCGTAAAGTGCTTTTATAGCTTCATTATGTTCTGCGCTCTCCAAGAAATTAAAGCCACGATATTTCTGACCGGGGCCATCATGGGAGATTCCAATACTTATTTCATTTTTTATAAAAAAATCAGTCCATTTAGGTAAAAGTAGTCCATTAGTAACTACATGGATAGGCGTTTTAGGAAAAAATTTTCTTACTAATGCAACTGTATCTCGTAATTCATTTTCATTAAAAGTAAGTTCGCCTCCCCAAAGATGAATATTTGATATAATTTTTTTGTCTATTTTACTAAACTCATCTGATAAAAAGGCTGTATTTAAAGGAAAAGAATTATTAAATTTTCTATTTTTATGATCACCATAACAATATGCACAGTTCATATTGCATTTCATATCCGAAAAACAAATTTCTAGAGCTTTTCCTTCAGGCTGCCTTTCAGTATATAGGTCTACTAAGTTCTTCATAACTAAAAGAATAACTAATTTGTTATACTAAAGGAAAATCAAATATGGAAAATAATGAGAATACAGCTTTTGAAAAAGTTTATGAAAATGTGGTCTTTGAAAAAGTATACAATGAGTGTACTCAGAGATTCAGCGAAGTAAGCCAGAAAAGTTTCTGGATTAAACTTGCGGACGGTAAGTCAGGTTCAGATTATGCGCAAGCTTTCTTGAATCTACTTAAAGTAGGTAATGATACGCCTATTAATCTTGAAGGAACTTTAAATCCAACTAGATATAAATTTGGTAATAGTACTGTTTCAGGAGCACACTACTTTGGGAGTAGTAGAGAATTTAATACATTCTTGATTGAAAAAATATATGAAGAAATGCTTCTTGCTCATGGTCGCAAATATCAAAGAGCTATCCTAGCATTTATAAAAGATTTTATGATTAAATTAAGTGAGGGCGGAATTAAATTTGCTGCGCCTCATTTTGTAGATTATAGTGTCATCGCTGCCTAAGTTTATAAAACTAAAAACCCTGCTAATTGCAGGGTTTTATTATTTTTAAATTAAGATTTAAGAGTATTTTTACAGCCTTGTATGATGCCTTGTATAGCTTCATATTTCTGCTGTTTTTCTTCAGGTGACATGAATCGCATTCTATAATCACCCATTTGTTTATACCACTGGCCATATAAGTCTACCCACTTTGGATGCGGGCCATCCTCATAATAGTCAGGTAAACACATTTCATGCTTGAAAGCGATTTTAAGTCCTTTTTTCAAATGAAAAACTTTCTGTCCGGAGTTTTTTCGTTTCTCCTGTTTCCGTTTTGCTTCTCTGAAACTATTCCATGTAAGTTCCTCATCACCAGTAAGAAGAGACATATGAACAGTAGGAAGAGCAAAGAAAGTATTTCCATAGCCGTCCTTATGAACTGGCCCAAGAACTGCTCCTTTATAATGTTTTACATACTCAAGAATTAAAAGAGTCGTTGCTTCATCTTCTGCTGTTACAGCATCGAGTATTTCTTTCAGGCAACGCTTATTTCCATTAAGGTAATCCATTACATATCCCTCATACAATTAAGCTATTACTTAAACTATTAAGTTGTACCCATAAGCCAAGGGCCTAAATTCGACAACATCCAGATAACCGCGACAATTAAAATTGGTATTGCAAGCCACTTTAACAGCACAAGTAAAGCTGCAAATAACTCGCCAAACTTTGCAATAAATGCGCCTATAATTATTACAAGCACAATTAAAACTAAAATATCCGTCATATAAGACCTCCTATATCTCTACGTATATAATAGATAAATATCTAGACTTTATATGAAAAAAGGTCCTTCTTAAGAAGGACCTTTCATAATTACATAATTTTTAGAATCTATTACGGATGTGTACCATATCCAGTATAGAATGGATAAGCAATATCATCAAAGTAGAACTCTACCTGATATTCCTGCTCTGTAGCTTCTTTACCAGCGCTGAACTTTGGCTGGCCTACTTTACCTACCCATACGCCTTTGAATGACCATTCTGGTGTTACTACATTATCCTGTTTTACTGATGCGTCTGTATCAAGTAAACCTGCCATACCATTAGCACCAGGTGCCATGAATTCACCAGCAAGCTGTCTGATAACAATACTACCCTGAGCAGTGCTGTCAACAGTATCTGCGAAAGAACCAAGGTTAGGGTCAGTTACAAGGTTATGCCAAAGAATGAATGTCTGGTGCAATCTGTAAGATGCATCAAGACGGAAAGTAAGTGTAAGCTTACGTTCAAGGTCCATAGATGTCTTTGGTCTGTTAATAGCTACGCCATGGTATCCGATCTCATATGTTGGAGTTGAAGGTTCCGGAATAGAAACTTCGCCCTTAATACGAACACGGGCCTGCTGTTGCATATTTTCACTTGCTGCTATGGCTGCCGGGAAAGTAATAATTACATCAAATATGTTATTCATTGCGTCGCCGCCGGATTCGACGAGCGCCTGTATTGCTTTTGCATTATAAGCCATAAGTAATAATTCTCCTTTTAAGTATAACAATTAAATTAGTTAAATCAAAACTTCAATTTCATGCGTCTATGAGCCATATCTACGATAGCGTCAGTTATCGCCTGAGGAAGGTCTTCCATGTGAATTACAGCATTATATTTATGCTGAATAACACTATTAATACCGAATGTTCCAAGACTTTCTACTACTTCGAGCACAAGAACTACAGGTTTAGCCATTTCAGGGTCTAAAAATACACGTATAATCAGGTCTCCTACCCGAACATCTTTACTATGGGGCATAACAAGTTGATAATTCTTTGTTGATTCATCTTCTGTAGCTGCAACTAAAGAAGATATTCCCCATGTTTTTCCACCATCTTTTGTATCAAGAACTCTGTATGGAACGTCTACTAAAGGCGGAAATACTACACCGAGTACATCCATTTTAATAACAGTTCTGCTGATTATATCACCTTCATCATTCTTATTAAGTCTAAGGCGAATACAATCAGTAACTTGGCCCATAAGCTCTATAGCATTATCTAAGAGTTTTTGCTTTATTCTGTCGTGTTTTGTCTGAAGTCTTGTCTGAAAGTCTCTATACATACTATAATTAGCCCTAATTATAGTATAGATCTTTGCAAAATTATAGGAGAATATTTATAATGAATAATAAACTAATGGAGAGTATCTTTGCTGCAAATAACAAGCAGCGTCTTACAGAAGGGGACCTTTTTATCGGGTCAAATGGTAAAGCTACAAGAGAAAAGGACATAGAAGACAGAGAAGATTTTTCTGTACCTGATTTTGTAAAAGAATCATTTGGCTATGATGAAGACGGCAATGATACTGCTCATACTGAAACAGATGACGTTGAGAAAGAAGTAGACAATGATCTTGCTGAAAATGACACATGTCCTGAATGTGGTAAGTCAGGAGCTGAATGCACATGTGAAACTGTAGAAGCTGTAGAGCCACCAGAGGCAGGTCCTTCATTCAATATTGATACAAGTGATGATGGATGGCTTGACCTTAACACATTAAAAGATGATGATGTTCTTGCTAAAGTAATTGATTTGATTTCTGTTAATTTTAATCATGAGGCTGCTGTTGAGGGTGGAACTGATATGGGATTCTCTGTTATTCAGGTAAAAAATGTAACAGACAAAAAGGAAATTAAAGATATTATTGATTTGATTCAGGGAACACTTAATTCAGGTAATTATTATCTTAATAATTACCGCCTTAATGACGGTAATCTTGAATTGAAAGTAGAATACTAATAATGCAATAAAGAACCAGGCTTTGTAATATCAAAACGCATCTGGTCAATAAGCATCGGGCGCATATTATCTGTATTCATATAAATGTACAGATATGGGCGTCCTTTTTTATGCTCTATTTCCCATCCTGTAAGCTTTGGGTCATCTGATTTCAACTGTTTAATTTCTGCATTAGGAAAGATAACCTTGACGATTTTGCCAATTTTTATTGCTGCATTTTCAATATCTGGCTCATGCATATCAGTAAATAGCATTTTCTGCAAGTTCTTGCAGGATTCATACTCGTCATATGTGAGCTTGTATATAGCACGCGGGCTTTTTTGTATTTGGGTTTCTTTGTCAGAAATAAACTGATCTTCCATAAAAACTAACCTCCAAATGATTCTTTAAATAGTAAATCGAAGATTCAAAGAACCGTCATTTGTGTTAATAGAGCAATTCTGCCATGTTACATTTGGCACAACCTTTAGCTGATTAAGTACGTACTGGGCGTCCTGGTTAACGGCTTCTTTTGATACGTCTGATTTAACCCATTTAACAGTTTTAATTGTCAAGTCAATTATAACACTTGTTTTATCACCTTTTGTGATAAATGAGGAATTAAAAGTATCAAATTTAATTGAGCTGTCATCACCGAGTAACTCAATTAAAGCAGCTGTAAAAATCGGAAGGATAGTCTGTCTAACCTGTGCAATTATATTTGGTATTGAGGTAAAGCGGTCATAGTTACCATGCTGAAACTTAAATTTTGCTGAAACAGGCTTTTCTGATTCCTGAACTCCTGTATCTGTGCCATCTGCTAGCTGTAATTCTGTATCCATAATTAAAAATTATCTCCTAAAAACGTGTCTTTTTTAAATTAGGACAGATTACAAATCCAATGGAGGCAGCTCAAGGTTTGTTCCCATAAGCTTATTATATTTGGCAAGTTCTTCATGAATGTCACCAATTTCTACGCCTTCACCATGGTGGTACATCATTTTTTCTCGGTTCTCTGGAGTTGAAAGATCAGAAACTTCACAGTCAACACCCATGTGAATACCATATACTGGTTCACGCTCATAAGTACAGCAGTATTTTACAAGCGCTTCGACAAGCTTTTCTTCTTTGTCATAAAGTACCCAGTCCTGAGAGTCGTGGGTCATATTCCACATATATGACTTCAATCCCCATTTTTTAACAGTCTGACAGAGCCAGTGAATACATGGGAACGCGATACGAACTTCCATTGTCTGAATGGTACTGTTACATGCAATGTTCTTCTGTTCCGATGCGTACTTACTCCAGAATTTATTATCAGCACCATCTGGCATTCCATTGGAACCGAAATGAATAAGCTTCAAAGCTGGGGTATGTCTGAAAGGGCCATGCCATGCTCTAACGAATCCATGGGCTACACCGTAGTTCTGTTCTCGAGTAATACGGTCTTCAAGGCCCTTATATCCTGAAAAGAATCCGTCACGCATGAACTGGGCACATGTAATGTACTTTATACCAAGCTCATCAAGCTTACCTGCTTTCTTTTCTTTATACTGCTTATATAATTCCTGAAGATGAGCATCCTGAATAAGTTCATCACAGTCAGCCTCAGTAAATCCTTTATCACGTAAAGTCTGTCCGAAGCGACCTGGCGCACATCCGAATACCAGTGAGAAGTTAATTGTCTTTGCAGTTCGTCTCCAGCCTTTCCATGGCTTATAATCTTTAAGCTTCATGAAATCATAAACTGTTGCTGGTCTTTCTTTTATTGTAAGCATCTAAAATCAAACATCTCCTTTTCATTAAGAATAACTTCAATACAACCAGCTTCATTTAATTTTCTTCTTGTATCCTTTATAAAATTATTACGGGTAGTATCTAATAACATTGATGGAAACCGTGAAGAAAAATCGATATTTACTCGGATGGGGTTCGAAGCTTCTATCTTAAGCTTATTGAAAGATGCTTGGCCTTGTTTTATAACAATTTGTGTACCTACCGGTATATAATCTGGTAAAGACCTTAATAAATCTTTTATTTGTTTTTTATAAGATAAAGGCTCATATAAAGTGTATTTTGTTGTTTTCCCGTTCCAAGTTTCACTATAAGTAGTATTTCCAATTTTAGAAAAAGTTTGCTTTACCATATTAGGTAAAGAGCCGATTCCAAGAACACTCGTATCAAAAGATTCAAGAGAATTTGCTTCGCTTAAATAAGGAATAAACGAATAAAATGTATTATAAAATATATTAAGTTTATTTTTACGAACAAACCTAAAAATTTTTCTTTGAAAATGTTTGTAAGGGTTTTCGTAAATTAAAGGTACGGTGTATCCAAACTGAAATAATTCAGAACAAATGTTTGCGATATTCAAGAATTTAAGTTCTTCAAAATAATTAAGAGCAATAGTTATCTCGTCAGGTTTATTTTGCCAGCTTAAAATTGTATTTATATCTGTAATAATACTGTCAGGGGCGTCCTTAAATACAATAAGGTCCAGTCCAACACTAATGCCTACATTATGAAATTTTCCCACAATAGAATCAAGATCATTATTAGCTATGTTTACTCGGTTTTCATGCTTTAATTTTTTCTTATCAAAAGTTTGCTGGCATAAAATAACTGTAGTAAAATGTTCTTTTTTAAGAAGTTCAATCATCTTATCAGTTATTGACAGACCTGCATGCAATTCAATAATTTTTTCAATGCATTGTACATCCCTAAGCTTTTGAAAAGCTGGTATTAAATTTGCCAAGTCTTCTTCTGTATTAGGAGTGCCACCACCAAAATAAATACTGTTTATATGCTGGTTACTAATAATTTTCTTATATTTGTTTATTTGTTTTGGAAGGTATTTGTAAAAATATTTGTAATATAAATCTTTATTTTTTTCAGTAAGAGCAGTTCCTCTATAGCAGCAATATTTACATATTGACTTACAAAAAGCTGAATGTATATAAATTTGAACTGGGTTATTATTAGCTTTCCAAAGCTTTTTTATTTTAAGAAAAGGAATTACTTTCTGCATATATTAGCTTAGAATAGCATTTATAATATCCAGGTTTTATGCAGAAAGCTTTCATTAATGTATATTTGATTATTTATTATTGTTATAGTTTAAATAGTTTAAATAGTTTAAATAGTTTAAACTACTTCTTCCTGATCAACAACTTCAACCATATTTTTTATAAGCTCAACAGTATTATCAACTGCTTTTTTCAAGATTTCATCATTTATTTCAACTGGTCTTACTGTTCCTGACCGGGTCAAACCTGCTAACGTACAGTCAGCAATCATCTCAAGAACATCAATAAGGTTAACGTCTTCAGGGCAGTGAGCAAGCAAATGGTGTCTTTCAGCAGTAACATGCATCGGCCACCAGGTACCATCTATGAAATCTTGCTTACCATCAAGAGCAGCTTTGAAGTCTCTAAAAAATTCGATTTCATATTCACCCGTTTTTGTCCAGTCATGGTTTTTACCAGCTTCTTTAGCCATGTTTGCTATACGCTCCATGACTCTTCTGACATCGCTTCTATGCCAGTCAGTAGCTTCTGAAAATGATATAAAATCTGTGTCTTTCGGAGCAGTTCTAGTATCTCCAAATGGATTTTTTCTAATTTCGATTTTTTCCATTTTTTCCATTATATTAACCTCTATTATTAATTAGATACTAAAAAGAAAAACCTTGGTATATTGCTACACCAAGGTTTTTTGAAAAAGGAGGAATGAGCGAATAACTCATCTTTGGCATATTTTGCCACGTTATGGAAACTTACAAAACAGCTCAAGCTGTTCTAAATATAGAATAACGTTAGCTCTACTTTATGCTTGTTGTCTTTTTGCTTCATTTGCAATTTCATTAAGCGTTTTCGCAACTACATTGCAGATGTCATCATAATACAAGCCTGCTTCACAAGCGGCTTTTATTGCAGCCTTAAGCTGCGTTTTTGCAACATCTTTTTTACCCTGTTCAATTTTCTTTCCATCCCATTTCATAGTCAGCTCCCAAACACCATCATTGCAAGGCGTTTTGTATTATCAGTTAAATCTTTTCTGTCTGCAATAAGAGCTGCTACATTATGAAGCATTCTTACTTCTTGAGCTTCTGTTGCATGGTCTGTAATATTAGCCAGCATATCTGCGAGCTTAATTAACAAAGCTTCATTTGAAAGCTTCATTAACTTTTCAGTCATATATGCTTCTTTACCCATTTCTTCGATCTTGTAACGCTGATTAGTAAGCTCACGTACCAAGGACTGAACATGTTCCCCAAAACAGACACGCAGCTCTTCATCAGAAGTATGAGTATCTTCGAGGGTATCATGACATAGTGCAGCTTTTATCTGGTCATTTGATCCGCCATGCTGCTTTACAATAAGGGCTACCTGCTTAGGATGGATAAAGTAAGGAACCCCAGTTCCTTTACGTTTCTGGTAAATTTCATCATGCTTACATTTGGCGAAATAATACGCTGTATGACATTCCAAAGGAAAATCAAATACTTTAACTCGGTCTTCCATACTTATCTCCTTAATGCTAGAAAAGCATTTTGCCAGTTACTAGCATATAAAACAAATAAATGGTACTTGCCAAAAATACAGTATCATAAATTATTACTTTGACCAAGGCCCAGAAAGTAATATTTGTACTGAAAAGTGACCCAAGTACAACTTTTGTACTAAAATACAATGTAAGAACAGCACTCAGACAGCCTAAAATAAGATTCATTAAAATATTCATATCCATATAAATATAATAGATATAAATATTTAATTTATATGAAAAAAGCTCTGAACAATCTTCAGAGCCTTTATATTTCTAATCTGTCTTAACTACTTAGTTTGTACCTGTCGAACCAAATGCGCCGTCGCCGCGTTCTGTTACAAAGCCTTCATAAAACTTCTCTTCAGTCATTGTTTCAGCAGAATCTACTGTATGTTCTTTGTAATCAATTACATAAGGAACAGCCTGAACAATTTTTTCACCGAAGTTAATATGAACAGGGAATTGACCGATATTTGTCATAACAATATTTGCTTCACCTGTATAAGAGTGGTCAATAGCCTTGCTTGTTACCTTGAGGTGCTTCTTAAGGGCTGTTCCTGACTTATCAGTATAAATAAGACCAATATTCTCTGGGAAACGAGTTTTAATTCCTGACGGAATGCGGACCTGAGAATTTGGTGGAACATCAATTCCATTCTCAGTAATAGAAATCAAAGATCCTGAATTAAGTCCAAGAGCTTCTACCATTTCCTTTGGATAGTCAGAATACTTATTTATTTCCTTAAGTTCAGCTACAAACTGCTCTGAATAATTTGGGACAAAGTAATCAAAACCCATATCAGCACCAGCATTACGGGCTGGTGATTTCACATCACGTACTTTATAAAATCTAACCAAAGTACCATTCCTCCAATTCTAATTTTTAGTTAATTAAAAGAATAGCAAAGAAACAGTAAAAACATATAAGATTTTATAAAAATTATTTAACTTGATTGGTGCTGTCTTCTAATGTATCTGCTATTAAAAATAATTTATCAAGACGAGTCATTTGGATAAGATTCTTAGGAGAGCCATTAAGATGACAGATAGACATTTTTCCACCAAGTTTTTTAAGGTTTGAAAAAATATAAATCATACTTCCAAGTCCACTGCTGTCGAGATAGTCTAAATTTTCAAGGTCTAATATTATAGAACGGATACCTTTTTCTGCCATTTTAGTATAAAGTGTTTTTACTTTATAGGCGTTATAAAGGTCAAGCTCCCCGTCAAGTTCTATAACATAAATATTATCATTCTTTTTTAACTTTATTGTCATATAAAATCATCCTGGCTCTATATCTTACCTAGATTTTATATTAATTAGCTTCTCAGTAATTGCCAGGATTATGCCTCTGGAGCCACTGTTCACAGTTATACATTGCTGTAGCGAAATCTTCAAAAGTACTCTTAAAATTAGAATCTTTGCCGATTCGCTCAACATCAAATTTACCGTTTGCGTTCAAGCTGATAATAGCCTGATCTGACCCGACAGTTTTTGTAGCAAGGCCAGAATCATCAATAGTCCACCCACCGATATTTATTGCCATGTGATTATTACCTCATTAAGGACGGTTTGCCGGCATATTCATTATTCATGACGGTTTGCCGAGAAATTAAAGATCTTCATTTAGGAGCTCTTCTGAAGGGTCAAAAGAAACTTTATAACTGAAGTCATTAGAATCAGAATCTGTATCTGCAGATTCTGTATCTTCTGTAGAATCTGTATCTTCTGTAGACTCAAACAAATCTTCAAATTCGTCTATGATTGAATATGGCATTGTCCTTCCTTCTTAGAAAAGCCGCTTTCAGACGCGCATAAGTTCCTTGCCTCAATAAAGTTGCAATTCACAAAAAGTTGTTTCGTCCAAAAGCACCTGTGACGGTTTGCACAAAAAACACTTCACAGGACGGGGCCTACAGTAACAGGCGACAGCCCCTAACCCTCTTTTCACATACTTCAAAGCCTGCTTTTAGGGTTTAAAAAATATTGAGTAAACTATACTCATAATTAAGCAGTCTAACCGCTTAATATACCTCTCTCCGAGGTCCCAATCAGCATCTGGTTTTATATATTTAGTCAGTCCACCTTAATTTTCAAATTTTAGAATAACAATTTTTCATATTATATAATATAGATAAATCTATATAAGTCACGTGAAATTTTTACAAGTCAGTTTTATAAACTATATGAAAATGTACGTCAGCATACTGTCCAAGTTCTACTACTACTGGAGTAACTGATATAATATCTGTATCAGGACGGTTTGCGAGAAATTTGTTGGCTTTATCTACTGTAGTGCAAACTTTAATCTGAATATGACGGTTTGCAGGCATTTCTGAGACATAAGCTGTTGATTTGGGATAGTCAGAAACTATACTGGTATTACCCTGGAAGTCTCTGTCCAAATCAGCATTAAAACTGTAATAGCCTTTTTTATCAGGCGGTATTACCATAAGCTTTGCTGAAAGGCCCGCTTTGGCTTCAGCACCAAGAGGCTCAGCCAGGATTACTGAATCTTTGCTGATATTCCAGATAGTAGTATCATGAGCCGTAATGCTGAAATTGTTGACTGCGGTAAATCTGGTAACCATTAAATAGCTTCCTTTATTTCCTTAAATACTGTATTTGCGGATACATTAAGTAACAGTTCTTGCTTGTTATGAAAAGTAACAACACACTTGTTATCAGGGTCGTCTATAGGCGTATTTTTATATTTTTTATTGTATGGCACAATGCTGCATACCCAAGGCAAGAAGATCATATTGCCGTCAATGTATAAAAGTCCTTTTGAAAGGTCAGAATATATGAATGGCATTTACAGGTCTCCTATAGTTTTAATAAACCAGGTATAAAGCTTCCATACAGCAGCCAGCAGAATATAAGCCAGGAATCCAAGGCACCAGTCTTTAGGCCTGAGACCACTGATACCAAGCGCTTCACCGATTTGCCTAAATACAGGAGCATAATTAAACAGGATCATTGTCAGCCATGCTCCGAATGCAACGGTTACTGACGCAAGTCCGATAAAGCCAATTACTTTAAGTGACTTTTTAATGACTTCAGAAAATTTTTTCATAAAAAGGCTCCTTTACCTCTTGTCTGATACATGTTACATCTGTATGGCAATATCTGCAGGACTTTTGTGTATGCCCCACGATAGCACATATATCTCTTTCTCTAAGTTCCCTGTTACATTTCGGGCAATAGTAAATATTCCTTACAGTAAGAGTCATACTATTTCAGATCCCTGACGGTTTGCCGGAGAACCTCATTATGCTCTTTTACCAGCTTGTTATAAGCGCCTTCTAGGACTTCAAGCCGTCTCTGTAAAAGGTTAATGGTTTTCTTCTGTTCTTCTATAATCCTGTCTTTTTCAGCCGTGAGCTCCTCTATAATAAGGTTCTTCTCTTCCTCACAGGCTATATATCCTTCCATCCATACTTCCGAGGCCATGGCTGTTACCTGAGGTTTTTCGCCGGTTTGCCCTGGAATTGTAGGAAGCTCTATTTTATGTGTCCTGCCGTATTCAGCGGCCATTTCAGGAATGCTCTTTGCCTCTGAAACAACTACCTCTTCGGCCTTTACGGGAATAATATCCCCAGGACGGTTTGCATCACTCATATACGTTTCCTTTATATAATATAGACAAAGCAAGGCCTATTATGTGAATAAACCCTGCTCCAGATCCTAGGCGAAAACATCTACATTGGATGAGCTCTGGACGGCTGAAATTTCTTCCCGCAGTGTGGACCTCAGTCTTTTTACAAGTTTTGTGTACTCTGATGACGTAATGCCAAGGTCTTCGCGCACCTGTGCTGCTTTAGCTCCGTCTCTGAAGCCAGCCAACACAACTCTAAGCTTTGGGTCAGAGCGCTTCATTACGTTAGAGATCGCCTGGTTAATAATACGCGCCTTTTCAGAGTCCTCATACTGCTCATGAACGCTTTTCTGGTATCTTGTACTTTGCTCTGTGTCTATTACCGAGTACTCTTCTGAGCCGTATCCGCGTGTCATTGGAGTTGTATTAGTAACATACTTCAAAATTTTGTTCATTAAATCTCTATTCTGGCTGCTCAGGTACTGGTTGTATCGACAGTAAAACCCAAAATCATCCTTTACTTTGCTCATATCAAGGCTATCAAGAGCTTTAAGCATAGTAATATATGCCTCTGACTTATAATCTGTCTTATCCATAGGTGGTAAAGATGCTTTGCTTAAACTCTTATTGATGAATCCCATCTGTTTGAATACAAGCTGTTCATACTTATCAAAGAGTTCTTGTGCTGCTTTCTTTCTGTTTCCATAGAAGTATTCTTCTACTAAAGGTTTATCGTTTGCCATAATATTATATTCTCCTCTAAACGCTTTTTCTTTAATTTATATTTTTACTTTATATTTTTAATTATCTATGTAT
>AUXO014429554.1_pt1 | contig 59340 bp, 82 predicted proteins | sample 768731 | NCBI WGS metagenome assembly AUXO01 (sample SAMN02715735, study PRJNA202380) | gut metagenome | biome: sheep rumen | host: Ovis aries | place: New Zealand: Palmerston North
ACATGAGTGGTATAAGATGAAATCGTACTAGTTTTACCACCTGCATTATAACCAGCGGCAGTTATATCAACATGCATTTTAGATTTCGATTGTACAAATGCTCCAAATTTCTCTGATAAACCTGCTATATTTTCAGACACAGTAACACCGTGTTACACTCGGTTTTATGCTTTCCGGCATATATATATTAGCAGTTCTTTCAGTTGTCTCGCCTATTTTTGTACTACCATTCCATGTTTCTATAACAACACCAATCGTCGCATAATTCTTATTAGTTCCGATTATACTATAAATAGTATTTAATTCTGATGCTGAAAAAGTCCATGTTTTTGTTTTGGTGCCAGCACCCTCATATGTGTTTATCCATTTTACGGCTTGAACACCGACTACTGATATTCTTACCTTATTTGTAAATGTAGCCTTAGATGTATATGTTATAGACATTCCCTGATCTAAATATGTGCCATGACCAAAAGTACCAATATCACTAGCTCTTGGAATGGTATCCAAACCACACCATTGACCGCCGCTTGATGTCCAATCAGCAGCAGCAGTTCCGCTAGGTCCTTGAATTTCACCGCTTATATATACAGATCCTGTACCGTCATTGTTATGACCTATTGTAGCAGAATGTGAGCCCATCCATACCCAATCTGAACTTACTGCTATTGAATCGTCATAATATGATTTACTTGTTGTAGAACCACCGATATTAAGATACATTCTCCAAGAATGTCCTTTAGTCGTATAACCATCAGTTCTTCTTACATAAATATCGGCATATACTGTAGAACTATTAGCAGAAGAGCCATTACTAGACGAACTCCAAGTTATTTTAGCTTGTATTTTTCCACTAACACTTAATTCAAAACTTCCACTTGCCATAATGACCCTCCTTTCTAATTAATCTTTTCTAATATCATACCATCATTTACTAAATTTCTCCAACGAAATTTGTTTCCTATTATAAGTTCATTTCTAGCAGTTACTTTATCTATTTCTAATGATTTATTATCCATTTTTGATATAACATTTGTTACATCATTACCTTGAGCATCTTTGGTTACAGATATAAAACGTATTTCATCATTATCTATTTGTGTATAATAATTGATGGGTGATTCCTCATTTACAGTTCCTATAGTTAAAGTACCATAACCATCTAATATTTCGTATCTCATAACAGCTTTTAATGCGTTTTCATTATCTTCTATTGTTTGATTTACTTGATTAAATGCTGCTTCTACCGTTGTGCCATTTGCTCCAAATTTAATTGTAGATGCAGCTATATCTAATTTCCATTGATTATTTTCATCTCTAAAGAATTTAAGATAATCGTTAGCATTACCGAAATATACTTGCCCACTGTCATCTAAATATATACCAGGTAATGTGCTTGTCATATCTGCTTTTGAACCAGAATATATAGAATGCTCTGAAATATTGAAACCACCTATGGTAGCATCAAAAGCAACTAAGTCTTCTACTGATACTTTACTAGCAGTTATAGATTTTGCTGCTATAACTTTACCATTTAAACTATTTTGTTCTGTTTGTTCAGATTCCACAGTTTCGGCAGTAACATTTAATTTATAATATAAACCATCACTACCTAAAACCACAAGTTTATCAGCTTTAACTGTATTACCTTCTATTAAATCACCTTTAATTGTTACACCTACTAACTCACCAACTATATGTTGATTATCTACTACTAAATCTTTGATAATACCGGCAGTAGCAAATAATTTAGAAACATCAGCTATACCAATCTGAGCAAAATCTATATATGCATTATGGCCAGTTAATGTGTCAATTATTATTTGACTCAATCCTGTTAAAACACCATTTTCTATAACAAATCCACTATTTATTATTTTTATATCAGAATTAATGGTTTGTATATTTGTTCCATATTCTTCTATTGTATTTCCTTGTTGCTTAATGGTATTGCCGTGTTGTTCAATAACGTTTCCTTGTTGAGTAATAACGTTATTATGTTGATTTATAGTATTACCCATCTGGTTTATTGTATTTTGTTGTTGATTTATAGTATTACCTAATTGAGTAATTTGATTTCCTTTTTGTTCTATATCATTATTAATCTGTTCTATTTTGTTTCCTTGTTGATTGATATCGTTACCTAATTGTGTAATAATATTTCCTTGTTGATTAATAGCATTATTTGCTTGTAAAAGATCATTATTAATTTGCTTAATATTATTATCTATTTGAATTATAGAGTTATTTTGTTGCTCTATGCTATTATCTAATTGTTTAATAGTATTACCTTGCTCATCAACTTCGTCTTTCAAATCTTCGACCGATTTAGATCTAGCAGCAGGAGAAGTTATATTATTAGTTACAATTGCAGTATGATTTTTTATCATAACTTTAACACGTTCACCAGTTTCACAATCTACAGTAGACGTTACTGGCGTTAATATTTCTGATCCGTCAATACGTACATACTCTTTACCATTGATTTTTTCATATGTAGCATCTACAGTAGTCTCTGTTGGAGACTTATCATTTTTAGCAATTTTTACAAATTGATCTATAAGATTCTGTGATAATGCCATAACTTCCTCCTTTCTAGTTCCATAATTTTTTTGTAAATACAGCTGTCTCATTTACCGAACAACTTTTTTCACAAGTTATTGATTGAGAAATTACTTTTGCTTTTATGCCTTCCAAACCAGCACGTTTGTAATTTAATCTTACTGCATCACCAACTCTTACTGGACAATATCCATGTGTATAAGTTACTTGATATTCTACAGACGATAGTGTCTCTAATAATCTTTTAGCATATTCGTCTATAGCTTCTTCAGTAGGATATCCTGGTAAATTAGGGTCGGTTTCCCTATATAATATTTCTCTACCTCTGTTTATAGTTGACGTTGGACTATTAGGATCATCATTTACTATTCTTGCAGTATATTCTCTAGTACCAGTCGAACAGGTTACTTCAACTACATTAGGTATTCCATACAAATCATGTTGCATTGATATTTGTGGATATAATATAGAACTATTATCATCATTATATGTCCAAATAGGTTGAAGTTCTTCTACTTTTTGTTTAGGTGCAAATAATACACGACCTTCTGGATCTAAATCTAATTTAAAATTAGCTTGATCTATTAAATCGATAATATAATCTAACCATTTTTCATTAGGATCTGCAACAAAATTATCTTGCAAAAGTTTATCTGATGAAGTTTTTACTACAGGCGCTCTACAATTATCTTTTGTAATCATATATGCTTGCTCCATAATATTTTCATCTTTCATTAATGCAAATCCTAATGGTGGCGGATTTTCTTTTAATTCTAATAAAGGTGTATAAGCATCCATAGATACATTTCTTATCTTTCCATCATAAGAACTTGATGGGGTTTGAACTAAATATGTTCCTAATACAAATTTAAAAGTTCCGCCATTTTGACGTGCTATAAGATATATTCTAATATAACATTCGCCAAGTAAATCATCAACATCTATAGACGCAGAACCGAGTGTATCGGCTCCGTCGTCTCTTTTAATTGATGCTCTCTTAACAGTTCTTAACATTTTTTTATCTTTCCAACTAGATGGATCAACCTCATAATATTCAAAAGTTTGTTCCATTGATTTAGTCCAATCAATTTCTTTATTAGATATTTCAACAACTATTGGATCTGGTTCTGGTTCTGGTTCAGGTTCTGGTTCTGGTTCGGGTTGAATTTCAGGTCCAGCTATAAAAGATCCGGTTCCAACATTAGTAAAGAAAACATTATTTATAATATCGTACAAACCAACAATGTCATTGCTATTTTTAGCAGGGATTAATTCTTTTATTGTATCATCTAAATTATATAGTTTAAATGAATATAATCTAGCTTTAGCAATTCTTTCGACTGGTGTTCCATTTGCACCAAATAATATTAATGTATTAGGTGATGTAAAATTAGAAACATTCATGGATGTTATTGTTCCATCGTTAAAATATATTTTCTTATTTTTAACTTCAAAAATGGTTCTAACATCTTGTACTAATTGAGGATTTGTTTTGAAAGTATGAAATACAAAATCACCACCACTATACTGATTATAAGCACCCAATACAATTCTATTATTTCCTGATCTTCCACCAGCGTTAATGTATTGTTTAGCATTACTGCTGGTTATTGGTTCTAAAGGAATAAAATCTATATAATATCCGGTATCTTGATTAGGTATATAACCGGTATCTATATATTGAGTTCCTGTAGACTCTATATATTCTAATTCGGTATATCCAGAAGGTAAATTATGTGCCATATTACATACCTCCTTCAACTCTTGTCACATCTATAGATACAGGTATTGTAAGATCAGTATGTTTTATACTAAATGATACTTTAATATTTGCCCAATATCCAGTTCCAGTTGGTTCTCTTATATAAACATCGCCTAACCATCTAGCTAATCTTCTTAATGCATAAATTGTTTCTTTATCTGTAGATGCTATTACTGAACTTAATTTCGATGTTTCACCTATTGCTGTACCATAATAACTTACTGGGTTCTGTCGTCCAACATAATTCACTAACGATACATCTGGATTTCTATTTTCTGAAGTATCAACATTATATGGTAATTTTAATATTGATCCAGGACCTATATTAAATTCCGAATTATTTAGATTAGCTTCTTCAGATGGTGAATTAACATCGAAATCTGACCAATCTTCAGCCCATTGAATAACAATAGATGGTTCACCAACTTTTACACCATCAACGTCATAGAATGATATAGTTCCAGTTTCGCTAGATTTTGCTACTATCCTATATCTAGCATAATCTAATGCTGGATGAGGATCTAGTACATAAGTATCTTCACTATTTTCTATATTAGATGCTATTTCTGTAAATGTTCCATCATATTCTCTTCTATATACTGACACCATACAGTTTTCTGATAAACGTTCTTTTATTTCTCCATCTTCTTCATAATTTTCCATACAATATGGATGTATATTAGCTGTCAATAATTCTTTATCTATAATTATATCAGCATAAGGTCTATAACCATTTTCAGATAAATACACATCAAAAGTTTTAGATGCAGTGGCACTTAAACCAGAATCCATAGCAACAGTAACATTAACTGTATAATTATGACCAGATACAAGATTTATTATAGCTGGGGTCATTTCTAATAAGAATTCCCATGCATTTCTTTCTGGGTCATAATATTTTTGATATATTTTATCTCCAGAATTTATTGATTGTAATTGTCCAACATTATCTGTTGTATCGTAACTATCATTTGATATAACTTCTATATAATAACTGATTGGTGTTTGTGTAACTGGTCCAGATATGACATTCAAATGAAATGGGAAACCATCTATTTCATCAACTGATACACCATCTTTATTTGTCATATCTAATTCAATAGTTGGAGGAGCATAAATATTTATCTCCCTTTCTACAGACCAATCACTATATCCACCATCATCACCAGACGTATTAACACCTGATGTCTGAACTTTCCATTTTAATATGAATCCTGCCGATAATAAACCAGACCATTCAGGATCATCAGTATTAATTTTATAAACACCATTTTGATCTTTTTGTTCTTCTGGTCTTGTGTTTTCTACTGTTTTAATATATTCCATAGGCTCTAATTCTGGATGCGCTGAATCTATAGCAGTTATATGAATTCTTGCCCATGTTTCTAATGAACCGTCTGTTGAATTATGTTTCCAATATAAATTTATATCTTCGCCAATTACTCCAGAACTAACATTACTCCATGTTGTAGGAGCTGATGGTTTAGTTCCTAAAACAATAGATCTAATTGCTGACCATCCAACTGAACTACCTTTATCATTTATAGCTCTAACTCTAAAATACCAAGCATGACCAAGATCTATATCAGTTATCAATAATCTTGGTGGTGCATCTACTTCTGTAGTTTGACTATGTACTTCTGTTGATGGAGTATCAAAATATTCTTGGTTTGTAGTCCATTGAAGTTCGTATTGTTTACCAGTTTCTACAGTAGGCCATTCTGCTATAACACCATATTTGACTGCTTGCTGTTCGCTAATCTTGACTGTTCGTAACTCAGTTATTTCAGATGGGGCTATAGGAAGTGATTGTTCATTATTAGTAAAATTTGTCCAACCACTTTCTACATTACCTCTCACAGCTCTAGCACGAACTTTATATTCATGACCAGGATCGACATCACCCACATACCTAGCAAAATGTGTATCTGAATTTATAGCAACTTTAGCAGTTCGATATTTTTTAGTATCATCTTGATAAATCGCTATTTCAATTGTGTCGGCATTTATTTTAGCATCTATATTATTGAATGTTATTGTTATTCTATTTGTGCTACTTATATTAACTTCTGGACTTGGTGGTAATAGAGGTGGATTATTTCTATAATCATATTCTTTCCATGCCCAATCAGTATTAGGTAATGGGTTACCATCCTTATCTACTGGTCTTACACTAAATCTTATTACATTCCATCCAGGTGTATTTCTGCCACTATAAGTAGCTTGCTTAGACTCGACACCTTTTGACTCTGTTAACATAATTAAATGCCCAGAGTTATCCCATTGTTCCCATCTTGTCCAAAATTTATTATGATTATATTCCCATATCGCCAACATTTCTCTAGAACCAGATTCGGCATTAGTTATATCAGATAATGCAAACCATACTATTCCAGGTCTAGCTGGTTCAGGTTCAGGACCAGCCGATCCCGAACCACTAGATATACCAGGTAATACGAATAATTGATTTGGATATATTATTGGATTACCACTAGTTTTAAGCCCGTTAGCCGCAGCTATTTCAGGCCATCTTGTACCTTTACCATAAACAGCACGTGCTATATTCCAAAGACAATCGCCTCTAGCTACACGCCATTTATCGCCTTCCATTGGCATAATTATGACCTCCTTCCTACATTAACAGCTCTTACTAATGTTTGAACTGCATCTGCTACTTGTTCGTCAGAATCTATTCTAACACCATTAATATTATATACATCACCGTTAGCATTATCGAGATTCTTACCGAGTCTATCTATAGCATCTACAACTTCTCCGCCATTTTGACGTCTTGAATTCATTCCGTCACTAATAGCACTTAAATTATTAAATACTCCTATATTCGGTGCTTTAAGTACTCCGGTATTAGTATCAAACATTGAGTTTAAAGTACCGACTCCTTCTTCCACATTACTTAAATCCATAATAGGTTTAATTCGTGGAGAAGTGTCGACATCATTTTCAATAACTGCTGAAATCTTAGCAACTGATTTAGTCAATCCCATCATAGCTTGATCACCAATATCGTAACCGCTACTGTATACATCTTTTGCTAAAACTTTAATACCATTCATTAAACCAATGTCAACAAATTTACCAATTCCAAACGCGATCTTTGATGGTGAGCTTTCTTTAGTTCCATCTTTAAGACCTGACATTGCTTTACCTGCTAAAGACACAGCTGCTTGATATACATCACTAGATTTATTACCCATACCATTTATGAATCCTTGACCAACGTATTCGCCTATAGATACAGCTTTAGCTGATATATCAGCATCTGAACTTAATGGATCTAAAGCTCCAGTTAACATACTTTTAGCTCCTTCGCCAACAGTACCTATTTGTTCTGCTGCACTTAAAGCATCTTTTAATGTTGTAGCCCATGCTGAAGCAGCACCAGTTAATAATTCTTTATGGTCGTCACTTTTTAATTTCTCGACAAAACCAGTAATCATCTGTGTAGCAGCAGTTTGCATAGTTGATGATAGTGACGAAATTTTAGATATTTGTTCTTCTGTTATTCCTTCACCTAATGATGATAACGAATTGAAATTTGTTATAGCATTTTGTAATTTATTATCTTTGGTTACCTCTATTAATTTATTAACAAATGTATCTAAATTATCAGCAAAATTCTTCATATTATCAGCGTATGTCTTTAGATTAGATGTGGCAGCATTACCTGTTATTTTAGCCATTCCTCCGCCTTCATCGGTACTTGTTAATTGTGAAAGTGTATCAAGCATGCCTTTTACAGATTCTAATTTAGCTTTCTTATCTTCATCTATATTATCAAATGAACTTAATAAAGAATTTAAACCAGATGAAATATTACCTATATTGGTGCTAAATTGAGATGTATCAAAATCTTTATTAGAGAAATCTTTAATAAAATTCTTAATTTCGTCAGTCCCCATTTTTGACATAGCATCAACTATAGTATCTAATTTAGTCGTATCAGCTTCTTGGATGCCATTAACAGCATCTGTTATTATTTTAAATACACCTAAAAATTCTTGGAATTTTTCTATATTTAGACCTTCTATTTCAAGTGTAGAAGTTTCTCCGCCTAATGTTTTAAACTCTTTAGTAGTACCACCCATTAGATCAGAAAATTCCTTCAATGTAGATGGTAATTTCTTCAACGCATCACCAAATTTATTTAATTTATCTCCTAAATCTAAACCATTTCCACCATTAGCATTATCTATCGTAGCATCTATAGCAGCCCCATTAGCAGCAATAGCCAAATCTCGAACATATTCTAATGCTTTCATTACTGTTTTGATTTTCTCTATTTGAGAATCGTCAATTGTTCCTAACTGATCTAAGAAACCACGTAATTTACCAATAACCGGTTCCATTTTTGTTATAAATTCATCTATAGGTATTGTTTCTTCTTCTATTTTACCAAATTTTGCTTTACCAGTTGAACTATTTTTAAGAGCTTTGCCACCTAAACTTGTGACTATATAACCTAAACCACCATTAATTATAGGATGTTTCTTAACTTCTTCTGCAGTTTTTTTCCAATCTTCATCAGATAATAAATCTTGTACAAAACTATAACTACTTTTTATTTTCTTTAAAGATTGTGCTGCATTACCTAAGGCTGATATAGCGCTAGCCGCTGTTTCAACAGTTTGTAAATCTTCTGCTGAAAATTTATTATTAATAGCATCCATAAAAGATTTTAATCCGACACCAGCATCACCGAGTTTTTCACCAAATGATTTAAGATCTTCTACTTTATAATTATCTTTTAATGCCCATTTAGCTATTGCATTACCTAATGCGCCATCATTTAATTCATTTACAACTTTTGCGGCTCCAGTTAACGCTTCGATAGCTTTAGCAACTGCGTTAACAGTTTCAACATCGGCTCCGTTAAATGTTCCTATTTTCTTTTTGAAATCAGCTACTCCTTTACCTACATCACCAAACTCGCTAGCAAATTCTCCTATAGAATGTCCAAAACCTAATGTTGCAAAATTAGCAAAATTATCTAACGCATTAGCAGCTGTCAATTTACCTACACAAGTAACGAGAGCTTCAGCTGCTTCGATAGCACCATTATTGCTGCCCATTTCTTTCATAGCATCCATAAAACCTTTTGAATTCTTTGCAAATCGAGTTAGATCTTTGCCTAAAGAAGCAAATGAACCGAAATCTAATCCTTCTTCGATTATTGTGTTAAATACATTAGACCATATTAAAGAACCTATTGTGTCTACTAGCGCTTTAGCACCATCTTGTGCTTTGTTATCAAATTGTTTAATACCATCAACAAAACCTTTAGCATTATCTATAAATTCAGTTAAATTAGAGCCTATTTGTGGTAATGTAGAAGATAAACCAACTGCGAATGAACCTACAATTTCGCCGAGTCCTTCCGCTAATCCTTTAAATAAACCGATGCCAATATCAATAAAATCTTCTATAGCAGGATATTTATCTGTTAATGCTCCAACTGCTGTCGCTAATGCACCGAAACCTGTTAAAATTGGTATCAAAGCCGATATAGCACCATCGGCGACTAATAATCTAGGACCAACAGCTGCTAATGTAGAACACATTTTAGTTATAACTGTAATAAGTTTGGATAATACAGTCATTTTCGATGCTGCATTTTGTATATTTCCAATTTTATCTAATAAACCTATAACGTCTTCTAATTTCTTTAATATTTGACCTAATCCTAGTAAAGCTGCTTCAAATCCTATAGCACCAATTATTGTAGCTACTGCTACTGTACCAAGACCCATTAATGCACCCATTATTAAAGTAAGGGCTCCTATTAACAATACTAATGCTTCCGCATTTTTAACAGCATTATTCGTATTAGACATCTTATTCAATATATCGGCAAATTGGCCTGTTATATAAGACATTGCCCATATTAAACCAACTCCTATAACTCCACTTACTAATTCTCCTAGTATTCCAAGCCATCCTATTCCACTTGTACCTAACGAAGCTCCTAAACTAACAAAAGCACCAACAATTAAAGCCATCGATCCTATTAATACAACTAATGCCTCTGCATTCTTTTTAGAATTTTTAGTTCCACTCATTTTATTTAATACATCTGCAAATTGTCCAGCGATTAAACCTAAACCTGCCATAAATAATCCATTTATAAGAGTAAATATAGATGATGACACCATATTTTCACGTCCAACAAATTTACCAAGAGCTTGGAAACCAGCGACTACCAATCCAGCAGCTACTAATAATTCTGATAATGCGGTCGCTTTACTAATAGGATTATTAATATCTGGCATTGATCCTAGTACTTGTGCAAACACATACATAGGAGCTCCAACAACCATCATCTCAGCAATTAACGTAAATATTTTTTGGAAATTTTTAAATAATTTAGTATTTGTTTTAAGTATATGTTTACTTAATTCCTGTAAACCAGCTACTATTAATCCGGCAGCTACTAACAACTCTGATAATGCAGTTGCTTTACTAATAGGATTATCAACATTACCCATTTTATATAATATAAATGCAAATGCTGCCATTGGAACTGCTAATAATGTTAATTCACCAACTAATGTTAATACTTTCTTTATAGAATCGTTTTTAGGAGTATTTAATTTACCGAATGCAAATATAACCAAACCAAGAGCAGTTATTAAAGATACCATTACGCCAGCTGCAACTAGCAATCTATTTTGATCTTGATTAGCAAATCCTATTACTATACCACCTATAGCTGATATAGCTACAGCCATTGCCATTATTGAAGCTACTGTTGATCTAGATATTTTATTTCCACCTATATTTGCTATTTCTATTAAAGATATCATATCAGTTAATGCATAACCTAATATAGTTACAGCGGCGGCACCTTTTATCAATTTGCTTGTTTCCATATTACCAAATATAGCAATTGAAGCTGATAGTAATAATAAAGAAGCAGATAATGCTAACATCATGAAACCGATTTTAGATATATTATATCCAGAAAATCCATTTCCAGCTTTATTAGTAATATTTGCTACTGCAACGATTGCCGATACTAAAACACCAAACATTGTCATCACTACAGCGCCTTTGACAATATCACTAGGTTTTAATATGCCCATTGTCTTTACAGCTACTGCTAATAAGAACAATGCTGCTGACATCTCAATCATCATTAAGCCTAATTTATGCAATTCTGCCAAAGCTTTTGGATCAGATTTTGATATTTTAACTACTAAAATCATCGCAGCGACAAAAGCGCCTAACATGCCCATTACTTTAATACCATTTTTAAAATCTTTAGATTTTAATGTGCCTGCAACTTTCATAGCTATAACCATTATACCAATAGCACTAGCTACACTTAATGCTAAACCACCAACTTTTTTAACAGATTCCGCAGCTCCTGGTATTTTTGCAACGGCTGCCATAGCAGCAACAAATACTCCAAATGCCGTCATAGCAGCTATACCTTTTAATAAATCGCTAGTTTTTAATAATCCAGCCAATTTAAATACTGCTACCATAATTAATAATGAGAATGACAATTTTAATAGCATTTTAGTTATACCATCTATGCTATCTTTTAAACCAACGCCTTTGGTAGTAATTAATGCTAATGCTCCAATAAATACTGCTATTGAACCTAATATCGCTATTAAACGTAAAATACCATTATTAAATTGTTTTTCATCCATATCACCAAGTTTCTTTATTGCAGAAACCATCATAAATACAGCAACTGTTATTGCTATAACAACACCGACTGTTTTACCTAAATCGAATACTGATGAGTCTTTAGATACTTTCGATATAGCTATCAAAGCTATAGTTAATGCACCTAATATAAGTGCTATTGCACCTAATGCTCCAACAGAAACCCATAATCTATTAGAATCTATTTTAGATATTATGAATAATGATGCTGCTAAAGCTAATAATGCTATACCAATGCTTTTTATTATAGCTGCTACACCTTGTAATTTAAAAGCTTTAGTTAGATTTTTTAAACTTGTGCCTATATCTTTAAATAATTGACTAAAATTTTCTATAGCATTAGCAATTGTATCGAATACATTTAATGCCTTAGTAAGTACACGTAATGATATTGCACCTAATGCTACCGCTATAACAGAACCTAAATCAAAACTTTTAACTAATTCTATTACTTTATTCCATAATGTTTTAAAGAAATCTATAATAGGTGACGAGCCATCTTTTAATCCTATCCATAAACCAGACATTATCATAGCACCTATTGTCATGAACACAACTGAAGGTGAATGTATTCCTAATAAACCTTTAACTAGATCTATCATACTTGTAACAAAACCTTTTAAGGCACTAAACACCATTCCACCAAAAGATTTAATACCATTTACCAAACCTTCAAATATATATTTTGGAATATTATCTGTTTCTTTTAATCCTTGAACCCAATTCTTTATACTATCTCCAATACCAGAGAATACACCTTTAATACCATCTAATCCAGATTTTAAATGAACATTTTGTTGAATCCATTGACCTATAGCTTTTACTATAATACCGATAGCTTCTCCGATAGATTTAAATACTTCAAATACACCATTATTAACAGTTAGCCATCTATCAAATTTGTAAATAGCTTCTCCTATAAGAGATGTAAAATCCAATAAACTAATATTGAATACACCTAATATACCAGATAAAATATTTAAAGCTATTTTGAATCCGGCACCAATAAATGTAGCAATTATATGAATAATAGAGAATAATCCTTTAAAAGTATTTGTTAATTGTTCCGCGTGTGCAACGACATGATCCCTTATAACTTGAGTTAGTCTATGAAAAGCTGCTACTAGATCAAATAAACCTTCTTCGCTTCCCTCTATAAATACTTGAGCAAATGCTTTTCCAACAGCACCTAATACAGTTACAAGAGTTTCACCAATATTTTTAAGTGATCTAAATAATAAATATCTAGTGCTAAATACAGAAGTATCATTTCCTTTTTCATCGGCACTAAGTAGCTCAATTAACTCTTTTATTGGTATTCCAGTCTTCTTAGACATTTTACGTAATTCATTGAATGCTGAAATTTGTTCTTCAGTAAATCCCATATTACGCATTTGTTCATCAGATAAATCTGCTATTCTTTCTGCTAAATCAGCTGTTGATTCTGCAGTATTATTTGTAGAATCTGTAGTTTTATCCATAGTCTCAGCATAATCATCGGCATATCTAAAGCTATTGCCTAATCTTTCATTTACCATATTTTGAGCATGATAGAAATTATATCCAGCTTCCTCTAATAACTGTTGTCTAACTGGTTGATTTTTCCACTTACCCATTATAATTTCATCTACTAATGTTTCGTAATCTTTAACAGCATCAGATGCTTTATTAAATGTTTCAGCGGCAGCTTTAAGAGGAGCTGATACACCATTCATAACATCTTTTATTTCTTGTATTTTTGATGTAAATCCTTTCAAAGGATTAAAACCTAAAATATTATTGTTCTTAAACCATCCATCAATAGAAGTAAAGAAATTATTTATTTTATCAGTTATTTCTTTAGTTATTGGTGATAAAGTTTTTCTGATTTCATTAATTCTTTCTCTTATACTATTAAGAAATTTAATTAATGGCGAATTCTCAGCTATAATTGGTCCAAAGAAATCTGCACCAATTCTTGAAAGTGCTGCTCTTATATTCATTAAAACACCATTAAAAGTAACATTGGCTTCTTTAGCATGTGCACCAAATGCGTCATCCATTGCTTTAGAAAATGTTTCAAAATCTATTTGTCCTTTTGACACCATTTGTCTAATCTCGGATTCTGATTTATTAAGATATTTGCCTAATGTAGCAGCAGCATTCATACCTCTTGTTGATAATTGTAGTAATTGATCACCCATTAAACGACCATTACCAGCTATTGTTGTATAAATTCTACCTATATCTTCATAACTGCTATTTGTCATGGCAGCAACACCTGAAATACCTCTCAAAGCATGTTGCATACCTTCTCCTGCTTTCATTCCTGAAGCTGCTAATTGTGCGGCAACAGATGCAGCTGCATCTAAACCATATGCTGTATCTTTAACACCATAGTCAACATCTTTCATGATAGCTTCAAGTTGCTCTTTGGCATCAGCGGCATCACCAAGCAAACCTTTAATTTGAAATCTAGCGTTTTCAATTTTTGTTGCTCTCGATTTACCACCTTCTACTATTCCGCCTATACTAAAATCACTAGCCCTTTTAGCAAGATTTATAAGTCCATTAGTCATGTTTTGTATAAACGTCATTCCCATGATTCCAGTAACAGAAAATCTTTTTTCTAAAGCAGCTAAACTGTTTTCCATATGTGAAAAATCTACTTTTTTAGCAGCTTTATTTACATCTTCAAATCCTTTGGAAGCACCAGTTAAATTTAATTTTTGTTTTAATTTATCAAGAGTAGATAATGACGTTTGAACATTTTTTTCAAAATTTTTATTGTCAAAACGCATCTCAACGACATTCTCGTCGACTTTTTTACTCATAACTTAGTAACCTCCTCCCATGCATCTTTTGCAAGTTTATCAAATATCGGTTGTAAAGCTGGATTTATATAATCTCTACCTTCAACCCATCCTCCGTTTCTAGTCCCATGTCCGTAATTGTAAAATTAACGCTATGTTAACACCTTTATTTACATGTGTGTTATTAAAAATAATAGACACTGAATCACCATCATGTACTATTTCATAATTCCATGATGAAGCAGTTAATCCAGAATCTATAGGAGTCATAGACGAAAGGGCTTGTACGCCTTCTCGCCCATATTTATCAAGATTTCTTAATTTTATTGCTTGTTTAAGTTTTTCTAAATAATTAGTGGCTTTTGAGAAATTGCCCTTCGCTCTAATAACTACCATTTTTATAACCTACCCTTTCGTTTTTAATTTCTTTCTACGTTCAGCATTTAAAGCTGCGTTTCTAGCATTTATTTCTCTAATACTCATCTTGTTATTCTTTGAATTATCGTTCTTAATATTACAAACCCTAACCAAAGTCAACAAACGATTTAAATGCCATTTCTGACATTCCATAGGAATATTTAATGCTATCATCCAATAATATATTAACTCAGCTGTTACAACCTCTTTGGCACTATTTTTCTTTTGCTCACCAAAAGTAGTGGCTGTCATAGGCATGTCAATATATTTATATACATCATTCAAATTCTTCTGAGTTAATGCATAGTAAATATTTGGATCTACATTCTGCGTTATTGTCATACATCTAACATAATCTAATGTTTCTTCAGCAGTTTTGGCTGTTTTAGAAAGAAACGGTTTTCCGCCATTTTGACTCCCATTTAGATAAAGACACAAGTGAATGTTCTAAACATAACGTTTGCTCTTTTGTCGATATAAATTCTTGGTGAACCTCGTCATACATATCTTGAGCAGGTACTGTTATAGTTAACATACTTATATCTCTCCTTTATTTATTAATTAGATGTATTTGAATCAGTTTCAGTTCCTTCACCTAGAACTTTGTTTTGTAATTCACGGATATCCGCTGGTATATCTTTTTCATCTATTTTTATATCTGATGGTATTATTCCATTAATGAACGCTGCTGCTTTAGAAGAATCACCTGCTAATTCCATGTACAATTCTGTAAAAGCTTCTGTTTCTGAGAAATCATCAGCTAGTCTATGACCATCTGGTGCTTTCTTAATAAATCTCTTACCATCCGCACTTTTTTCTCCATATGATTTAAGAATTAAATCCTTAAACATAGCTATTATAGCAGGCATATCCTGAGTTTGAATTATTTTCATAATTGTATCAGCTAGCCCTCCTTGTGTTCCATATTGCATTTCCATAAGTTCAACCTTAGATAAATTAAATAAAAAATTTTCTTCTCTTTCTACTCCATTGTAGTCAGTATATTTAATCTTTTTAGTTAACATAATTATTTCTCCTTTCAATTCAAATAATCATAATAAATAATAAAAAGCCGAGCACTAAAAAGATGCCCGACTTTTATAGAAAACTTTACATTAAAACATAAGTGTATAATATATAATTAAATTATTTTATTACCCTTCAGATGTAAATAATTTAATTAAATCTTCTGGTGTTGGTAATTTACCAGCAACTGCTTCTGTTGGATTTTCTCCAGTAGTAGCTGCTGTACCATATAACATAGTCTCTAATGCTGTTAATTTAGCTTTAGCTATTTTAGTAGAATCGATTATAATATGAGCAGTTGGCTTCATATTTGGTACGTCGATTGGTGTAGTACTAATTTCCCAAGAGAATGTTATAGCCTCTGGTGTCTCATTTATAGTACCATAAGATTTTTGAGATGGTCTAGCTTTAGCATTATAGATTAAATGGATCTTGTATCCTAAATCTGGATCATCCTCATTTCCTATTTTAGTTCTATATGACATACCAAATGGTGTACGTTTCTGTTGAGAAACATTAACACCTGTAATTCCTTGTGCACCTTCTGCTGCTTCTTGTAATGCTATTTCACCATTACATTTAGCAAACTCATCAGGATATGTGTAAGCTTCAACAGTAGCACCAAATTGCTCATCTGACATTAACTCCAAATATTTTTGGTTATCAGCATATAAAGCTGTTGGTTCTGCTCCTGATGGATTCTCATTAACATTTGTTAGTCCATTCCATGCAACTCCATCACCATATCCATTAGAATTTTTAGGATATAATACTCCTCTATCGACACCAGTCTCGTATTTCTTGTCTTCTGACTTGTCCCATACAATATTAAAACCCATAATAAAGTTCCTCCTTCTTTTTACCAATAAATTGTTATAATATCATGATTTAGTCCATCTGTAGTAAAATGCCTATATAATTCCGTATAAGGTAAATTTAATATTTTATCTATAACTGGATGATCAGGCGTTTTAGAGATGATTACTAAATCATATACATCATCTGATAAATATTTAATATTATCAGCATATTTATCAGCTCTATTACTTTTAGAATATCTTATACAAGGATATTCCATTTTTAAAGATTCGGGAGGTTGGTAATAGACGTGACGTGAACCCAACAACCCTTCTAAAGTAGATTGTAAACTCAATCTATTTTTCTTCTTAGTCTGAGTCATGTTCGTATCCATTATATAAACCTCCCAAAGTTAATAATAATCTCGGATATCTAATTTCAGCATTGGTTATTTTCCATTTGCTTCCATTAAATATTACATAGCGCATATGTTGAAAGTTTTCGTTAGCATATGGGTCTGCGACTATACTAATAAGATTATTTATATTAATATCATCGTTTACTTTATTATCCTGTTGATAACGACTAGTATTTCTTTCTATGTCACCATAGTAAGGACGTTCAACAACAGTTTCTTCCCAACAACCGGGTTCTCTTTCAACGGTTTGCGCAAAACCTATTTGTCCATAAAACTTTGCCATAGTTTCGCCTTTCTTATTTTATATTATCCTTCAGCTCCTGAATCAGCTGTATTGTTTCCTGAGCTAGCTTTCTTTAATAAAATTGCTGAATATGGAACTGTTAATGCTCCTGAGCATCTTGTTTCCATTAAGTACTTCATTTGGTTGTAATCTATATCGAAATCATCGAACATATTTACATTTCCACCCTTATCAGCACCAAATGTATAATCTGCCATATTAACAATTATACCTATATAATCAGCATAAGCTTCTTGCTCCATCTCAGGAACTGTTACTATTTCATCACATCTTAATGCTATAGCAAGATCTTTTTCATTATTATAGATTCTTCTACCATTTTGATCTTCAATTAACAACATATCTGTTAAGATATCTTCTGTTGTGAAGAATGTAGGCTTTCCAGAACCTTTATATTCTTTTCTTGCTCTTAAAGCAGCTCTTATTATACCTTTTGTGACAGAATCATTCTCAGAATAACTATTTCCAGTTTGCTTATAGTCTCTTCCTTCTGTTACAGTATATTTTATAGTGAATGTGTCAACATCCTTTGCGATTGGTATAATATTTGCTTCATTAATTTTGTCTTGATCTGAAACATCTCTACCATCACCTATTAAAGCAGCTAAAGCTAATTCTTTGTTAAGTTCTTTTCTCATTTCTTTCTTTTGCCATGCTACTACATCAAAGTCTGTTATATCAATAACATCATCTCTATCGATTTCATTTTTAATATATACAGTTGTTGGTGATGTAATACGATTTAACGCAGCCATTTGAATATTTGTCTTTTTATTTCCTTTTATATAACCTTTAGCTCTTGCTTGTGGTTCTGTCATTCTACCAAAAGTAGCTTTAACTCTTGAGAATGGAGTATGTCTTGCACCATCTATTACTTTTCCAACCCAAGTTTGATCTTTTTCAATCATTATAGGTTCTCTATTTAATGCAGTAGCTTCAGGGAATAATTTTCCAATATCTGTTATATTATTAATAGCAGCATGTTGGATAACACTATCCCTTAAAGAACCATATTTCTTAGCATCTTTTATAGCAGATGCTAAAATTTCTGAGTGTTGTAACTCTTCATTATTATTTTCACCATTTCTATTGAAAGCATTATGTTTCATCTGATCTTCCTCCTCATTATCTTTATTGTCAGTATTTTCTTCTGACTCTTCTTCAGACTCTTCAGATTCATCTGTTTCTTCTTTATTAGATTCAGTGTCTTCTGATTCATCTTTATCATTTTCTTCAGATTTTTCATCTTCAGAATCTTCATCACTATGTTTGATATCATCTGCTATTGTGCCTATGATAGCATACACAGCTTCTTTTTGCTCTTCAGTAAGTGTATTAAATATGTCTTCTACTGATTTTTCTTTTTTATCTTCATTCTTAACTTCATTTTTAACTTCTTTATTTTCATTCTCTTTATCCATAGCGTCAGTTTCCTCCTTTTCTTCATTATCAGAATGTTCTAAAAATTCTATTTGTTCGCCAGTATAAATAATAGCTTCTTCTTCAGAACTATCTGAATGTTTCATGACAGTGTCTATAAATGCACCAGGATTTGCACCTGCTATAACAATACTAACTTCTCTTATACAACCATGCATAACATTATTTTGATGTGTTTGCAATTTATTTGCATATATAGATAATTTATCTATATCGCCATTAGCAACTAATTCTTTAGCTACTTGACCAGCTTCAGTATTATTAAATTTACCATATGCATAAACACCTTCTTCTCTATTTTCCAATAGAGCATGACCTAAAACTTCACTTGGATCATTGTGTTGATGATTCCAAACTAATGGTACTTTTTGTCCATCATTAATTTTGAAAGCATCTTTTAAAATTGTTCTACCATCAGAACATCTTATATTATTCTTGGTAGCCCAACCACTAAAATCATAGTCTTTTTTCGAGTTGCTCAATTATAGTTCCTCCTTCCTTATTATTATCTATACTAGCCCTATTACCAAATTCTTGATCTGGCTGTTTTAAGTTACTGTTACGTAACATATCAGCTTTAGGATCATCAGAAGGTTTTCTTCCAACAATTTGTCTAAATTCATTAGATGTCATTATTTCATTTCTCGTAAACTTATCTGATACTTCAGCAAGTTTCTCTGAAGGAATTAATTTAAATGGATCTCTAAAGAATAAGATATCTTGTTTTTGACTCCTTCCAGTCTTTGTCAGAAATTTCCATTTCATTTCATCGACTATTGATGATAATATTGGCTCGATAGTACGTGAATAATAATTCAACATCGTCTGTTCGTCAGCAGTTCCATCTAAAATAGCTTGCGTAATTCCTAACTGGCTATAAAGCATACTCGTTAGCGACTCAATCTGTTTTAGAAGATTGTTTTCGACCGGGCGATTAAGCTGAGTAATTTTCTCAGTACCATCGGTATAGGCTACACCATATTTTGAACCTTTCAATTGGTTCTCTATATCTTTACGTCTTTCTTCGGCCTGTTCTTTTCTTCTTTCAGTTTTAATTACATAAGGTAATTGTATAATTAAATCTAATTTTCCAGATCCAGACTGTTCGTCTATCATATCTAAGATATTTAGTTTCTTTATAAGACGTTGTAATACAGAGTTAGGTTCATTCATAATAGTATAAAATGGGTTTTCAACTAAACCAACAACATATTTAGGAAGAGTAATATCTTCTTCTAAACCAGTTTGATCATTGTAAACCCTAACAGTTACTTCATCAGGATACCATGCTATTATTTTACCAACTCTTAATGATAATATATCATAAGATGTGGTATTTGTAGGAAGACCTCTAGTATCAACTGGTACTATAGCTACACATCCTTCATCAAACATTGACATAACAACATCTTGAAAGAATGCTCTAGCAGATTGATCTTTATTGGATCTTAATTTCAAACATGTGTCTAAATCACTATCTATATATTCATGAAATCTATCATTATCATCTAATCGACAATGTCTAATAGTTATACTAGCAACATCTATCGCTAATCTATTATAGATTGCTGTGATTATAGATCTTTCATTAGCAACAGAAATTCTAATTCTGTCAGGTCTTCTATAATATCCACCATATCCGTTATTGGAAGTAGGAGTTTTATTTTGGAATGCATTCCAGGCATTTTTTATTCTGGAACCAATTTTCAATTCCATAGTCTTTACTCCTTTCTAATCGAATGCTTCGATATTTACTTTATATGCAATATATGCATCCATCATAGCAGCAACCGTATCTATTTTCTGATCATAACGTTTTTTATATAATTTTCTGTTACCGTTAGTATCTTCTAATGTAATACAGTTACCCATAGTATATGTAACTATTTCTTCATCAAAGTATAAGACTCTATCTTCAGCAAGTTTCTTTAACTCACCTAATGGGACAGATTCTGTCTTAGCTCCTTGAATAACTTTTTCAATGCCAAATGGGCCGTTTTCTTTTTCCCATCTTTCTACGAACTCTTTAGCATTATAAGGATCATAACCAAATGCTCTGACATCATATTCACATGAATCTATATATTCCATAAGATTGTCATACACATCCATCATATTTAATACGGTACCAGGCATAACTATCAAACTACCTTCATTTATAAATTCCTCATATTTAGTACGCATAGCTAAAGGTAATTTCATAACAGTATGTTCAGTTATATAATTTTTTGCTTTTATACCAAATGCTCTACTTCTAGACAAAGGAAATAGAAACGTAAAAGCACAGAAGTCATCTCCTTGCGATAAATCGGCTCCTAACGCACATGGTAATTGCCAATATGACCTATGTTCATGTTTTAATGTTTCTTCATAAGTAAAGAAATATGTATAACCTTCCATAGGTATACCAAAACGTTTAGCTAATATATCATTTCTAGCTGCAGGCGCTTTTTCAGCTCTTTCTACATCTAATTGATATGTTTCATAACTAACAGTTTTTCCAATGTTAGGATTTGCTTTAATCCATTTATCAGGTTGACTAACTTCATCTATATTATCCAATTTGTACCACCATATTGATACATGTGGATTAACATATTCACCTTTTAATATATCCATTAATTCCATTTTGATGGTATCTCCAGGTCCATTACGAACTGTACCTTCGGAACTAATAGCTATTATTAAATAATCATCATTTTTAGATGCACCTTGTTCTAATGCTCCAATAACATCTTCTCTAACAACACCAGATAACCACTCATCTATTGTATTAATCCTACTATTCAATCCTTGAAGTTTATCAATAGTCATTGGTCTTATTTCACAAATAGAACCTGTCAAAAAGTTTTCAATACCCTTTTTGGTAGATGCTAGCTTCACTCTATTTGCTTTTGGACCTGTAGTATTGTTTATCGAACCTTCTGTTAAAAATTTAAATAAAGGTCCTTTCGATCTAGTGATAGCAGTTCTCATAGGAGATAATGCTTCTTCAGATTGTTTCATAGTCGGACTAGTATGCACTTGATGCGTTGTTGAGGTATCTACATTTAAAAAATAATTTTGCATATAAGATACATACTGAGATTTAGCAGCTCCTCTGGCAACAATTAAATATTGCTTATTAGTAAGACGCTTTTTTATTCTTTTATTTACATAATGCCCACCATGGTTATTTTTTGAAGGAACATATACACTTCGTTCAACAAAATAATACCAACCGAATACTTGTTCAGCCCATAACTTGAATGAATCAAGCATGACTAAATCGCTACCATCGGTTAGTGTTAATTCAGATTCACAAAATTCTATAAATCCTTCTACAGCCATGTCGTCATAATATATACCAGGATTTTCAATCAAACTATCGATACGATTCATCTCTAACGATATTGTCTCACATACTGGTATTTCACCCCTAATTACAGCATCACGAAAAGCTTTATAATACTTAGGGGTTGCTGTATTAGATAACGCCATGTTAATCAGTTCTCCTTTACTACAATGTTCTTGCACCTATTATTTTTCTAGGTGTCACATTTCCATAATCTTTCATAAATGTATCCATGATATCGCTAACTTCTTTTCTCTTTACATCACTCATGTAACTAGATTTTTTAGTAGCTTCTGTTAAATAATTAGTTATAGTCTTTTGTCCTTCTAATTTTCTAATTTCTATTGGCTTATAAGAAGTGTTTAAGGGATTAGAAGATGTAAATTTCTTTATAGTTTTTTGTACTAATTTTTTACCAACTGCTTTCGTAACTTTATTTATTTTACTATTTTTGTTAGATGATGTATAATTTTTCATAGCACTATTAATCATTTTCTCAATATCGCCATTATTTCTTTTTATAGCATCATTAACTATTTTATCAACATCTTTGTTTTTACTGTTGTTTCCATCATTATTATATTTATCATTAAACATTTTATTTTGTAATTGATAATCAAACTTTTCTTTATTATATTTATTTTCAGATATCTCTTTTAATAATTTAGTTAAATTTGATTCATCTTTTGCTATATCATATTCAGTTTTTTCTTTTATATAATTATCATAAACAAATTTACCAACATTTTTCAATCCACTACCTATTGGTGACTTAATAACATCACTTATTTTTTCTATAATATTAGGTTTTCTAGTTAATGAATTATATTCTGCTGTATTTTTTATATAATTATTTCTATTTAAAGTAAGATCACTTCTGGCTTTAAACAAATCAGATTGTGCTCTAAGTTCTTGTAGAGTCATCTCACCTATTGTTTTTTGCTTAGCTTTTAACATTTCTTTCTGTGTTGGTTCTTCTTTTTTAATTTTATTTATAACTAAATTCTTTCCAGTAACACTAGAATATTTCTTAGCAATTTTAGCAGCTTTTTTAACACCTCGTTCATTTAATGAACCATCTTTGTTACGATAAATGCTAAAACCTCTATTTTTCTTACTATTTTTACCAGAACCCCATGGATATCTTCCAGAGCGTCCTCCTTTATCGTGACCAACACCATAATGTATTAAAATTTCTTCTACATCTTTATTCATCTTCGGTCACCTCCTCTATTTGCGTTTCTGCTTCATTATTTAAACGCCATTCTAATTCATGGATAGAATTTTGAATAGATTCTATAACGGAAGAATTTGTTGGTGGATCAAATAACATTTTTACTTTTAAGTATATATATGTTTTTACAGCTTGAAGGTTATCATCTTCTGATATAAAATCAGACCATTGATCATCCTTACCACTTATTGAATACCCATAAACACCCACACCTAATTGATTACAAGACATAATAACTGTATTTATATGCATTATTATATCAGCATCAAATGCATCATAATCTTTAGAAAGACCTAATAATTTTTTAATGGAAACAAGAATACTATTTAAATCATTTTCTTCCATAGTCATGATAGCCCTCCTAATCTTTTAAATTTGGAGATGATATGAATTTTTTCATACAATATCCATCAACGCCATCGATTGATATCTTATAAAACTCGTTAGTAGAATTCTTGACATCAATGTTTACTTTTGATCCTTTTTCTAACACAGTTATTACTGCATCATCCATAGAAGCTCCTTTACGAACATTTAATCGCTCGCAATTATCTACAAAACCTTCACATGTTTCAAGTTCTACTATTGGTTCGTTAGCAGAATCTTCTTGAATAACAGTAACGCCAGGAACATCGTTTAATACTGATAAATCTTCAGTTATTTCATTAACTATAACATTTTCATTATCAGGATTTGCATTCATTACTAAAGAATCCTTATTACTATTGTTAATGATTTCAGCAGCATCTGCTTTTTCTGGTTTTACAGAAAATTTTGTGTAATCTTTATGACTCATTTTAACCTCCTTTCAATGTCGCCATGGACATGTATCATTTTTTATTCTTGTAATAGGTTTTTGATTTATCATCAAAAGTTCCTTATTACCATAATGAATTGCTTGGTGAGTATTATATGAAACACAAACTAAATATTCTGGATCTAGCAAATATTTTGTCTTATAAATTATATCATCTTTAGTTAGCGGATTTAAATGATGAATTATTATTTTACCATGAATCTCGTAAATAAGATTACCAAACTCATCTTTCTCTTGTAGTCCCATATCACAACCCATATCACGAGTTATAACATAATCTCTTATCCTTCGCCATTCTGATGATGTATAAAATTCTTGATTTAAATATCTGTCAAATCCAAATGTTTCCTCACCAACACTCCCTCCTATTCTTAAATAATCATATCGATCCTCAAATGAATTTATTTTAATTAACTCACTATATGTAAGTATTTTATTCTTCATCTTCATCTTCATCCTCTGGTTCGGATTCATCGTAATGTCCACTATATCTTTGCATAGCGGCAACAGCTTTTTCATATAATTCTTCGATATGTTTAGCAGATTGAAGGGCTTCAGTTTTTGCACTAATCAAGTCTTTTTGTTTTTCTAATATTTCTTTCTCCAATTTTTCTTTTGAAGAACCTAATTTTAAATAGTGAGTTATAACTTGAGAAGACGCAGTGCCATCTTTTAATTGTTGCTCTGCCAATTCAGTGGCTAAATATATTAATTGATTTTCTCTAGCTTCTGGTGTAAGGGCAGGACGCATATTATTTTTATCTTCTGTATCCTTACCATCACGTTTTTTGACTTTTGGCATATTTGTCACTCCTTTCATAACACTAATGGCAGTTTTCTAATAGTTTAGATAGCATTTTAGATGACTTATAAATAACTATGTGGGACTTGTGTATTCAATTCTACATTAGAAAGGAGAATAACATAGCGTTTCATCATTTAACGGAGTGTAAATAAACGAATTTTTAATGCCAGACACAGCATTTTTAGCCATTCATAAGCCATCGAAAATACTATCTAAACGAAAAAATAAGATTCTAGGTTCTATAAGCGCTAAAAACATCTCCCAAAAAGTTCCTCCGGGGATTTTTTGAAGACCGCCGCGATGACGGTAGGGGGCGCCTTTTTTGAGACCCCTCCCCTATGTCTTTTTCCATCGATCCCGGTTAATTCTTTAAGTTTTGAAGTTGATTTTCTTCTATTTTTCACTTTTTTTAATCATTTTTTACTATTTTTTCTACTTTTTTATAAATATTTAACGGATCAAGCTCAATTAATCGATCAATTGTTCTTTCTGTTTCTTCTTTTTCTTGTTTTTCAGTCATTAATTCACTAAAGTTTGATAATCTTCCAAGTTTATCACAAGTATAATAACCTTTTTCAATATCAAATAAAAACCAATTATTAAAATCCTCGAAAGGATCGTAAGGATTGTCAATAGTTGTTATTCTAACTAATCTATTATCATTATCATTCATACTTTATTAAACTCCTTTCAAGATATTTGATATGGTTTTAGGAGATAGATGCATTGTTTCAGCTATTTGTACATTAGTTAAATTAGCATTTTTCATGGCGATTATTCTTGCTTTCATTGCTGGTGTTATTTCTTTTCTATTTTTTGGCATTGCAAGTTCTCTTAAAATATCTGGATCAGAATTGTCCAAAATTTTCTTTAATTTTTCATTAGAAATTGCACCTGCTTGAATTGCTTCCCATTGTTTATCTGTTATTTTTATTTCTCTTTTTCTTGATGGAACAGCATTAAACATTTCACGATATTTAGTCATTGCTTGTTGCCCAATCTTTCTAATATCTTCTGGTTTTAAATCTGGATCTGCATTTTTCTTTCTTTTTTGTTCTGATGCAGCATAACGAGTTGCTATTCTTTCTGGAATTTTATTTTTTAATGCATTATTTAAACTAACGTCTAACTCTGATACTTCTTTAGCGTATTTTTTCTTAGCTTCAGGATTATATTTCAAACTAGGGGTTGAATAGCTTTCTAGTCTACTTCTATTAGCTAATCCCTTCATATAGTTAGCATAATCGGCATATATCTCTTCCATTGGATGGGGCTTATCTGGTTTAGAATATAATGTTCTTGCATCAGTAGTGGCCTCCATTTTTGTTATTGTATCGGTACGCTCCCTACGCCTATACTCTAGGGTACCATCCTTATTAGTAAAATATATTTCACCTGTTTTAGGATCAGTCTTCATAACTGGATGATATTTAGCTCTTTCTTTAGGATTTGTTACATCATATGTTACCTTCTTACCATCTTTTAATACGATTGTCTGCATTCCTGTTTTCTTATTAAATTTACTATCGGCATAGTACCTATTATTATCATAGGCTATGTTATATATTAATGAACCTTCTGGTTTATTTGGATCATACCAGTCTGTACCTTTAACATTAGTTTTAGGTTCTCCTCTTCTTTTAGGTACTTCGGCAGGGCTTTTAGCTCTAGATATAAGAGTAGATGCTCCACCTATTTTCTCAGTACCATCAGGATTAATTGTTCGCTGCCATTTTCTTCTTAATGATGGTATATCATTATCTATTTCGCTTTGTCTATAATCTAACTTATGTTTTTCAGCATCTATTACAACCATTGAATGTTTAACTGCTCTTTCTATTTCATCCCAACCAGCTCCTAATAAAGTCATATCTGTTATAAGATTTGATATTACACCCATTTGAGTATCAGTATTAGTCATTGGTTTAAATTTATGACCTTGTCTATAATATTCGGTTTCTCCTTTAGAATTTACTCTTTTTTCATCCCATATATATGATTTAGAATCGAAATCTTTTAAACCTGGTAATTCATCACGACTTAATATATGTACTCTACCCTGCCTGTCATGAGTTGGTATACACATTACAGTATCACCATCAAAGTCTGCGCCAGATAATCTTTGTGCTACTTTTGAACTAACGCCAATAGCATCTGTAGATTGTGGTGATATTATACTTCTAGCTACTTTATTATTGTTGTTAACAGTTAATATAGGTATTTCAAATCTACCGCCATGAGGATATCTTATTAATGCTAATTTTGTTCCATCCTTATAATTAGGTGCATATACTTGTGTATCTCCAACTGATTCAATTGGTAGTATAACATGATATCGTTGTCCATGAAATGATGCTGCTTTTAATTCAACTGCATCTTTATCACATTGTTTAGCAAATTTATCTAAATAATATTTCTTTATAGTAGGATTCTCTAAAGATAATATCTCAGCATACTCTTGTTCTTTTTCTGCTTTCTTAAGATTTAATTGCTGTTTAGCTAACTCTTTACTTTGTTTAGATAGAAATTGAGATGGGACACCATTTTTCCATTCACTCCAATCACCTTCATCAGCTCTTTTATTAATAAGTCCTAATTTTCTTTTTCCATCTTTGGGATCTATATACCAATACTGACCCCCTAGATCGGCATCTTTTATTAAAGAACCAAATGGATTATCAGGATCACTCTTTATAGGTTTTAATACAGATCTATCTTTTCCACCTTTTAATGGCACATCAGGTTTCTTATTAGTGTTAAAAACAACATCTATTCCATCTGGCATATTATCACTATAATGAGCCATTCCTTTCATATAATGAGTGCCATCAACTAAAATACGAACCTGAGCATATCTAGATTCGCCGAGGTTCAAATCTGGGACATTTCTACGTATTTCTATAGTACCATCCTTTTCTATACCTTTTACACCATCTGGGCCAACGTCGTCAGCATAACGAACCATCAATCTTTTTGAATCCATACTGGTAGGATATGTAAATTTTTTCTCTAAAGTCATTCCACCATCTCTAGAAATATAATCTTTAATGGTTCCTATTTTATCAAAGTCATATACTTCTGCTGGAGTTCTATCAGGATGTTCTTTATTAACTATCTCAGGAACTGTTAAAACTTTCATAGTAGTATATTGAGTTGGATTAGTTGGCTGAGGAACTCTTGCTTTATAAACATGGTACCCTTCTTTTTCCATAACATATAAAGCAGTATCTAATTTTTCTCTAGATATATTAAGCTCTCTTTCAGCAACTTGTTCACCAACATCTATCATTCTTTTATTAGCAACTTCTTTTTTAAGTACATCTACTATATTTTTAGTTTGATATACTTTAGAATTTTCATCTTCTTTTAACCAACCTCTAATAGTTGATTCATTAACATTCATACGACGTGCTACTTCGGCAAGACTATGACCTTTTGGATTTGTATCTTTATCATAAATCAAACTCTTAGCTCTTTTTATTTGTTGCATTCTATGTGTGTCAGCTGCTATAGAAACCAATTGTCTATATTCTGTACTTGTCATATTAAATTCTTTTTCTATATTATCTTTAGTAGGTTTCCAACCTTTACTTTTTAATTCGTCTATTCTAGATAAGAAATCTACTGGTGAACTTTGATACGGATCTTTACCAGAGCCCCAAGGCCAACGTCCTGAATGACCGACCATCCAAATGTCCAACTCCATAATGCTCGATAAATTCTTCTTCGTTCATTTTTCCTGAACCAATGTACGAACGCATTTCATCAGCTAAAGAACTCATGGTTATACACCCCTTTCTATTTCATCTAAAATTTTATCAACATGAATTATTTTATTCATAATATTCTTTATGTCCTCTGGTAAAGGCTCACAAACTTGAATATCATCTAATTGATATATTCTTAATTCCATTTGAATATCTTCTGGTTTTACTTTGTATTCTAAACAGAATAATGCAGCATATATCATAAGCTGCTCCATATGTACTGGTCTAGATCCAGTTTTTAAATCATGTATTCTTAAGAAATCGTGTCTGAATGATATAGCATCCGCTGTACCAAAAAATCTCTTAGAATAAAACAGAACAACCTCTGTACTCATTTTAAACCCTATTGCATCATTCACATAAGAATAGATAGTTTTCTTTGAGCGTGGTTGTTTTATACCTAGGTCTATAGTGTCTTTCGCCCAGGCATGTAATCTTGTGCCCATTTCAGCTGCTTGTAGACTTTTGTAAACTTCTACAATCTTTTTGTCGTCATATCTTAACCAACTTGAACGACTAGCCCCAAATGGTGCATGTGCTCCTTCCAAATTTGTGTGTAAATTAAATAGCATATGTACCTCCTTTGTTAATCTCTATTAAAATAATTATAAAGTTCTTCTAGTACTTCATCTTTGTTCTCTGGATATATAAATTTAGAGAACGACATCTCATCCATCTTACTAACATAATAATCTTGATTCGGACGATGTGATGCTTTTGAAGATCTTTTGTTTTCTAAAGTAGCCCATTTATCTTTATAGAGAATAAGTAAATCGGGAATGCCTTGAATGTCTCCAGAATCTAATTTAGTTATTATACATCCTGGGAACATTTCTTTCAATTCTTTTTTAAGATTTTTTTGAAAGTCACTTTCTTTCACATTCTTAACCTCCCTTTTTGAAACGCTAACAAAAATAAAAACGACTGTGTAATTTTTCATACACATGCCGTTTTGTATCTTTCCCTCATAAAAGGGTCTGTAAATTTCGCGGACTATTTTATTTTAATTATTTTAAATCATTTTATTTATTCTGTTTTATTTTGATTTTTAAAATCTTTTTCATCTTCATTTTCATCTTTATTTTTATTTTCATTTCTATCTTTTATACAATTACAAATATCAGATACGATTAAATGAATAGCTATACATACAACTATAACAATCCATAATATAGTTTTCTCACTCATGACAATTAATCCTCCTCTAATGATATAATATCTCTTATTTTCTCAAGTCGTCTTTTTATTTCACTTATCTCGTAATTATCTAATATATAATGCCCTTCCATTTTGTTTTGAACTTCATTTAATTGAACAAACAAATCATTTATTAAAATTATAATAGTATTATAATCATCTTTATTTAATATTACTATTTTCTTTGCCATAATTATTCTCCTTTTTATTTTGTTTATCCATTATACCTTTGGCTAATCCTGATATAAAATCATTTATATATTTTATAATATAACTTAATACATCTGCTATGCCAAAAATTGCAGCCACTCCAAACCAAGCACACATTAGCCATTTATCATTCTGATATCCAGCACTTATTCCAAACATTATACTTATTATTGCTCCTATAAAATACATTTTATTTTTCCTCCTATTATTTATATATTATTTCATTTACCATATTTAATAATTTTCTTCCAGTCTCTAATGAATCCAAATATCTAACCACTAATAATAAATCATCAGGAACTATATTTAATATTTTGCATATTTTTTCTACAGTATATGCAGTAGGCATACAGTCACCTTGAAAATATCTAGTCATCGTTTGTTTTGACATTTTTAATTTTGCAGCTAATTCTTGAGCAGTCACACCGTCACGATATAATATATATTTTAATCTACTACCGAATTCTTTACACCAATCAACATCTGAAAGTTCTGAAGAATTATATTTTATTTCATTATAACATTCTACATAATGTCTATTAACAATATATTTACCACTGTCTTTAAATTCTATTATTCTATCTCCATGATCTAATATTAAAATTCTATGAACATCACCTGCTTTTGCATTAGATTTAGCAGATGTTATATCTTGCCAATATGCTTTATACATATTATATCCATCTAAATCTCTTTTTGCTACTTCATATTTTTCTCCCATACTATTACACTCCTTTATATTTTATTCATTTTTACCTATTTTTGCCCACTTTCTGCCCAGAAAAAGTGGGTTTTAGGTGGGTTTTGCCCACTTTTGTTTTCAATTTTTTGCCCACTTTTTCACATATATGCTAAAAAAAGACTTTATTATACGGTGTTTTTTAACATATATGTTAATTTTTAAATTTTTCAAACTCTTTTTTTATTAATATTTATATAAAAAGTGGGCAGAATTAACATATATGTTAATTTTTTACCTCAAAAAAATTTTTTAAAAAAATATAAAAGTGGGCAGAAATATGCTTTTGCCCACTTTTTTGGCCACAAAATTAATCTTTTTTATCAGAATTTATATCAAAATTTACTCCAGATGGCTTCATAAATTCAATAAATGCCTTTTTGCATTCGGGACATAAATCAAATCTTCTAACAGTTTCATAACTAACATGATCAAATGTTGTAGTAATCATATTGAACTGTCCATCTTCTAAACCAGTTCTTGTATGACTTGGATATGAGTCCCAATATTTAGTATAAAAATTATGACATCTATCACACATATATGCTTCAGCCACTATCTATCACCTCTTACATATAATTTTAATGCTGTTCTACTTTCATCCGGAAATTCTCCTAATTCAACATCAGCAAAAGATGGTATACAAACCAAATTAACACCAATAGGTGCTACGAATCCTCTAGCAATACATATAGCTTTCATTGCTTGATTTAATGCTCCAGCTCCTATTACTTGTATAGTAGCATTTCCTTTTTCTCTAATTAACCCTGCAATACATCCTGCTACTGAATTTGGGTTTGATTTTGTTGATACTTTTAATATTATTTCTTCCATGTTTATTTATCTTCCTTTCGTTTTTTAAATTTATTAATAAAGTTTTTAAACCATTTAAATGGTTCATATTTTGTAAATTCACAACTGATAGTACATACCCCATTACAAGTCGGGCAACGTACGTACTTATGCACTCCAAAACCACCGACAAGATCTTCTACTTCTGGTGATGTCATATCAGTGATTATTTCGCTATCATAATATTTAAATTCACATTTGCATTTTTCGCAAATAATCTTATTATTTTCTGGATATTCTCCCTCTTTTATTATTTCCATGTTTATCTCCTATATTATTCGTTGATATAAAATAATCTTCAATATGTTGTAACATTTCCGGTTCTTCCATATAAAACACTTGATCACTAATTGGTGTCAATACATTAAACATGAATTGACCGGAAACGCCAATCAGGACAATTTTCTTTCCATACTTTTGTTAGTATCTTCATAAATGGTTCAATTCTATCTGGATCCCTCATTATTATCATCCTTTTCTTTATAATTCACATTATATTTAGCAAAGTATTCTTCCATCTTTTCTTCCTCTTCATTTCTTTTCATAAATTTCTTTTCTGCATGAAAAGTAAAAAATCTTAAAAGAATATACATAGCTACTAAATATGCTAAAAATAAAATAATCATACCTATAATACCTATTGCTGTCATTTGTGTTCCTCCTTTAAAATTTCTCTAATTATTTTGTATAATAAATATATGCTGATAATGTTTAACATTATACTTAAAACTTTGCATATAACAGCCACCTCAAATATAATTAAATATTTATACATTTTTATCACTCCATAAAAATAAGAGAGAAATTATTTAATCTCTCTCTTTAATTTTTGTCGATCTCGTTGAACTCCTTTTATTTCCTCACGAACTAAATCAGAAACTCCTTTTCGATACCATTTTGTAGCGGTTAAATCTATAATCCAACCTATTGATTTTGCGACTCCATAACCTAATAACCCACATAGCCCGAATAATGCTAAAGTTCCTTTTCTATCTTCTCCAAATTCAGCTAATCGATTATCAAGATCATTAAGCTCTTCATCACTAAATTGATCTAATTTTTTATTACCGTATTTAATATCGCTTTCTTCATTAAAACGTTCAGTTCGTGAAAATGCTCTTCTGCGTATCCAATTACTCATTCAACTCACCTCCTATATAAGTAAGTGTTTTTGACGCGTCCGTACCTTTTCTTTATAAATAACTTTAGACTCGATTTCATCAGTGTTAAATTTTTTGACTATATAAAATTTAGAAAAATTAGTTATTTCTTTATATATGTATGGTTTATATACACATACAATATTACCATTATCATTATAGCCTGTTTCCATTAATAAACTCCTCTAATTTTTTAAAACATGATACACATAAATCAAAACTTATGGAATGTTTTTGTATACCTGGGGTATCTTGTTTATACATAACCCCTCTATATCGTACTGTATTTGCTTTAACATTTTTGTATCCAACTATTATAGGTATACCGACATTTATCACATTTATATTCACTTGCTTTTTTACCAGCGTAATCTTGTTTAATTAACATATCAATCACCTTCATTATTTAATTCATATATAGCTTTAATCATATCTTTATTATTCAAACCTTTGATTGGGTTCACCATTATTATTTTACTTTCATAAAAATAATCATATAGATCATAACTGTAATCGTCTATTATAATATAATTAAAATCTGTTGATTCAGCATGCTCTATAGGAACATTATCAGCATATAGTGTAGTAGTAACTGTACCACCATTTTCATAAAGCCATTTTTTAATTTCATGACCTCTTTCAGAGCTATGTGTATTTAATGGTAACATATCAAATATTTTAACACCATATTCTTTTAATCTAGCCTTTAATACAACCTCGCATTTTAAATCTTTACGCCATGACGATGTTAAAATTACTTTAGCACCAGTTGCATGAACTATTTTAGATAAACGTTTTAAACATTTAGGATCAAATGGCATTTCGTGTGATATGAAATGCATATTATACTTATTATGTATTTTCTTAGTGTATTTTGTGTTATTTAAAACTCCATCTACATCCAAAAATATATATTTTTCCATATAATACCTCCTTACAAACCAATCATTGTTATATTGCCTATAGTTGTCCCGCCATTCATGATTTGGTCAGCAATTTTTTCCATCCTTTTAGCAGCTGGAGATTCAGGATCTTCTTCCGCTTCTTTTATTTCATCGTGAAACATTTGGGAAACAGTCTTATGTTTTTCTTTAGGCGCGATCTTTTTAGCTTCTTCTATTTTGTTCTCAGGAATACTAAAATTAAAATATACATATGTAGAATCACCAGGTTCTTCTTTATAACCTATATATCTGATATGTAATTTTAAATTTTCATAAACATATTCATAGTTTTGTCTATTTCCTCCGCCTACTCTAGATAATACAGTAGCTATAGTTCCTTCAGGATTTAACCAACAGTCTCTATACCTACCAAAATTACTTCTATTAATATCTATTAAATCTAATATTTTGTCTGCTTTTTCATTTTCTCCAAATATTTGTGTATATAAACCCATATTATATTCTCCCTTCTATATTATAATAGTCATGTATTTGTTTATGTGTTGCTATATCGCCATCTGGTATTGTTATGTATATTTGCTCTTCCTCAATCCATACTATTTCCATATTTATTTTCCCTTCTATTATTCTTTATTCAAATGTTTAATAAATTCTTCATCATTCAATAATGTTTCCAATAATCCATGATTTATTATTATTCTTTTCATTATTTTGTGTTCTGTTTTTATATTATCTATTTCATTTTGTTTAATTCGTTCAATACTACTATCTAATTGTTTTTCTTGTTCAACAGCTAAATTTTTCAATCGATTGATTTCACTTATAGGAACAACTAATTTATTTTCCTTTTGTTCATAAAAACAACCAGGGCAACCTAATTTTTCTACTCTACATGTATCCCATTCTTTTGATCCACATACTTGTTTCAATTCTTTTTTATCTAACACAACAAAAGTTGTATACTCGCCATCATCCCAGGCTAATGCTTTACCTTTGAATAATGCTGCTATGTCGTCTACTGACATTGTTATTTCATTAGAACCATAATGATGACCATATTCGTCTTTAGCTTTTCGATTATTCTCTATTACAGTGAACTTATCAATATATTTATCCATTTTTAATCCTCCTAATTTACTAAATGTTTTATTTCATCCCATATATTATACATTTTACGTTCTATATATTCTATATTAACATATTCTTTACCATCTTTTGATAAATAATCAGTATCTTCATAAAATTTTCTATTAACAACTATAGATAATAAATCACCGAATTCATATAATGCGTTTTTTATTTTTGGTAATTGAGCCATGTATTCCAAATCACTTCTATCGAAATCTTCTTTGTTCTCATCTAACTCAAAAATTATTTTCATTTTAAATCCTCCTTAGTCTATAGCAGGTATATGATTTCCAGTATCTTTATAATTCATTTGCATTAATAATTCTGATATTTTATTTTCATAATATTCTTTTATTTGGACGTGTGAAGCTGTCGCGAAATTAGAATCCACCACCATAAAAGCCTCTAAATCTTTATCAAATAGCAATTTGCTTGCATCTGCACGAGAATTGTTTTTAAGCGCTTTTTCATCAAGAACATCAAACATTATTGTTAAATCACAAAAACCTCTTATGTTCAATCCTTGAATTAAAGAATGGCAAAAAGCTTCGAAAAGTTCGTATTTATCTCGGTCATTACATGAAATATAGAGTTCTGCTATATATTCATCGCTTTTACTATGGTCTATTTTAAGATTATATGAATCAGTTAACATATATCCTAATATTTGATCTTTTTCATTATCAGCAATCTCATGTGTTTTTGAATATGTGAATGTTAAAGGCATATCTGCTAGATTGTAAAGTTTTAGCATCCATCTATCATTAATAATATCTTTAATGATATCGTCTAAACTATATTTATCAGTTAAAGGGAAATTATTTGCTTTTTGATATTTTATATTATTCACATAGTTTATTATTATTTTATTATTCATTTTGATTATCCTCCTATTTTATTCTTTTATACCAACTATATTCTTGTTCATCATCGTTTAAATCATCCTTAATCTTTTCCCATATTGTACCGTTTGAAAAACATTGATTTTTCAGGATTTGCTTTAGAAAGAATACAACTTCCAATTGGGTAAAAATTTTTAGCAGTACATTCGTATTTTGCTTGGTCTATTACCCGATTAGAACTGCAAGAATCATCATTTTCTGTATCGTCATCTTCTTCAATATTTAATGTAACACCATTAAAAAATTCTGAGTCTATTACTTTAATACCATATTTTTTAGCAATATCATGTTCTATTACACATCCTCTAGCTAAACGCCATCCATCATCCATATATAACATGTCGACTTGACCTAATAATTTAATTGATTCACCAATATAAAATAATGCAGGACTATACTCATTATATGTATCTGGATCAGCAGTCTCTTCTATTATTGAATCAATAACTTCAATATGCATAGATTCGAATATTTTCTTTAAATAATTCATTCTTTCTTTTATTTGTTTATGTTTCTTACCATTCATTGGCATTGATATCATTACTTTCATTATTTTTTCCTCCTTAAATATTTTATTTTTAAATAAAGCGCTTGGGTTATATGCCTTATTAAATGATTCTAATGCATGCATAAAACTATCTATAGGATGTAAATGTTTAACATTGGATATTTTTTCTCCAGTTGCGCTATTTATTAAATTATAATGGTTACTTTGCATATCATTTATATCAGATAAATCAACTCCAGTAGCTAATTTTTTTATTTGGCCATTAAAATAAAAATCTTTCATAGCTTTTTCTACATCACCACGACAAGCGCCAGTTATTTTTACAATATTAGCGATAAGTTTATCTACTTCGTTTTTAATTTCTTTTGGAAATACTTCTATTTCTACATCGCTCATTATTTATCCTCCTTTATTTAAAAGAATTCAGTATTATTTTAAATTTTCTGATTTATTTTGTTTTTTACTCCTCCTTACGAATTTAATCGTTCTTTTCCTAGCAGGTTTTTCTTCGAAACAAACCGGTTTTTTCGAATGAGTATTAGTAGGATTTGTCAGACATGTATTACATGGCTCACCATCTCCATTTAAATTTTCATATTTACATTTTGAACAATATTTGTCAAATTCGACAATTTTATCTACAAATTCCATATTACTGAATTCCTCCTTTTTATTTTTAATTATATGGATAAAAGAATCGTTCATGTATCCATGTTCTATAATCTGTTTCTATAGAATTCGCTAATTCATAAGCTGATAATGTTCTTATATTACTATCGTCTATAGAACATCTATACATTATATTATTACCTGGGTTTATATTAACATACATTTGCTTTTCATTTTTGCTTATAAATATTCTCCCTTTTATTTTTTTCTTTAAAATATTGTGTATTTTCATACATAAATCAAACTTTTGTTCATTCATATTTTTTTTTCTCCTTTATAATTTATTTTTCTATTTCATCTTCCGCAATTATGTACCCAAGATTATCTACATGCCCATAATATAATTTATATGGGAAGTTTAATGCAAAATCAAAATCTGATCTTCTTTGAATAAAATTCATACAAGCAAAGTTACCATTTAATGCTTGTCTATAAACTTCTTCTGGACTTAGTGTTTGTGTAATATATTCGTCTACTATAAATTTTTTACCACCTATTTTTTGATGTTTTACTTTTTTCTTTATTTTGAATATTCTATGTTCCATGCTATCTCCTTTCTAAAAAATAAGAGGCTCATTTTGAACCTCAAATTTTCTATTAATCTTTCCAAATTTCTTTAGTCTTATCTACTTTTTGTTTGTAATCTTTTCTATTATCGTAAACATCAGATGTTTTCTTAAACAACCAAGTTCCTCCAATAATAGCTGCTATAAACAATAAAAATTTTTTCATAGATTTTCACCTCCATAATATACTTCGTTTTATTCGCTACCAATTTTTATTAACCCATTTACCTTCATTAAAATTACGTTTTTCTTTTAATGCTTTACCTATAGCTAAATCTATACCGCTTCTACTTTTAAAATGATAATAATATAGATCAATAAATGGTGTATTTAATCTATTTATTCTACCAGATGCTTGCTCCATTATTTTATATGAATAATTCTGACTATAAAATATAATTGTATCTGTTTTAATACAATTCCATCCTTCTGCACCAGCATTATATTGAACAAGATATACCCATTTATCTGAATCTGGTATTTCTTGATGTTTATGCCCATTCCATTCGGCTATTTCAACATCTTTTCCATAATGTATGTTTTTAAGTATATCTAATTCATAATCGAAATTATAAAATATTATTGCTTTAGGCGTTTTGTCTAATATTTCTAATAATTTTAATATTCGTTCGTCGCTTTCGTTTACAATACGTCGTAATACATAACATAAACTACTAGCCTGTTGCATCGGTTCATTTTTATATGGATCCCATCTAGTACTAATAGCTTTTTTATATTTTTGTATATCATAATTTACATAAACAATTTCATGATGCGGAACAGTAGTTCTTTGAAAATCCATATTAACTAATATTCTATTACGTAATCTTATTAGACGACCTGTGTTTATATATTTATCTATTTTAGGGTATTTTGAAAATCTAGAATATATTATATGTTCTCTTGAAAATTCTGTTTTATTACGATAAAAACCATTAGCTATAAATACGGGGATATAATCTGACCAAGTATCCCCTGGTGTAGCTGATAGTAATATCCACTCATTTTGTTTTGCAATTTTTAGAAAAGATTTTACCCAAGTACCGCTTCCAACAACTCTTTGCTCATCAAATATGAAGAAAGCATTTTGAACTCCTACATATTTTTTAATATTATTCCAACTATCAACAATTACATTATGTTTATATAATTTTGGTTCTGATTTTGATAGCATAAAAGGGCCCATTTCTGCTTCCCATTCTAATGTATCACGTTTTCTAGCAGTAGTTATTATATATAAATCTTTAACGTCTTTCATTTCGACATACTTATTTATATCAATCTGACCACCATGCTTTGTGAAATAATAATATAGAGCGGTCCTAGATTTTCCAGAACCAACTCCGTCCGTTTAATATACAACCATTTTGCATATTTTTAACCGCTTCTAATTGATAGTCGTACATAAACTGTTTTTTACTCATCTAGGACACTCCTTTCTTAATTTTCCACATTATTCCATGCATTTTCCATAAGTTTTAAACTCATATCAGCTAAAATATTATCGACTTTAGTTCTGGTATAATTACTCAATTTAATATATTTTTTATGTTCATCATACCATTTAAATATTTCTTTTAAATCTTCTTGGTCTTTAGTTGCTTCATATTTACGCCAACTAAATGACCACCAATCACAAATCATTTCAATAATATAACAATCAGGCATATCTAATACTTTAATACCTTCATTTGGCTCGTCATTAATTAATACCCAATATTGCCAATGATGTGGATTGTTATGAATATGATGTAACCATGCATAATTAAATTTATCTACAACTTCTGAAGATCTATTTCCGCCATAGAAATAATCATCATATGCTTGATATTCTTCCTCATCATATTTTGTTTCATCATGCAAATAAACAACATTTCTATCAACGTCATTTTCTACACTAGCATCACCAAATATTTCTGGTAAATTATTTTGAAACCATGTGTATGCTCTTACAACATTTGCTTTATGATTTTTTATATATTCATCATATTCAACACTCATTATATACCTGCTCCTCTCAATACATGTCGTGGTCCATATCCATTTATATCATGCCATATATCATGTATTTTATTTGTTTTATATGCATGCTTAAGCATACTTCTAGCCATTTTTCTATTATATACTGGTCTAGTTATATATATTTTATTTTTATTTGCCATTTTACTTCATCCCTTCATGTGTTATAGATTTTATTGCCCAAGATTGCGCCTCTTCTAATTTAGTATAAGCTAATGATGCTTCTCTGCTAGATTTACCTTCAAATATTTCATCTAAACATTTATACATCTCAGAAAATGCAAAACGTATATATTTTGATTTTTGATCTTGCTCCTCTGTTAAATGATCATTGTATCTCGCTCTAACATGAAGATTCTCATTTTTTAAATCTTCTTCATTAATATCATTTTGATTATTGTTTTCTTCCATAATATTTTCCTCCGTATTTAATTAATCTTATTTCTGGTATTGTAATATATTCCGGATCTGCATCGAAACGTTCTATATTACCATCTAATTTTCCACCAGCTATTAAATATTTATCTTCTTTATAAATTGGTATATTAAAAGTATTATGATCTTTGACACCATATACATGGGCCTCATCAATAATTTTATATATCCACTCTAATAAAACTTCATTTTGTTTTTTAAGATATTCATTATCTTTATTTAAAGATTCCATTTTATCAGTATATAATGCTTTAGCATCTAACCAATTAGTTTTTTCGACTTTTAAATTAAAATTTTCATCATTTAATATTCTACACTCTTCAGTTTTATTATTTAATAATGATTTTAATTCTTGTATACTTTTTTGTTGTCTTTCATTTTTTATTTTCAAATTCTTTATATATTTAAATATCATTTGCTATATCTCCTATTCTTTTTTTTATTATTTTATGCATTAGGTGGTGTTGTAGTGTCATATTCAGCACTATCTGTTATAGTTAGTACATTCATATATAATTTATTTTCAGTATTTAAATATTGTATATCAAACATAGGTGAACTATCTAATGATGTACCAAATATTGCTTTTTGATTATCTAATGCTTTTATGGCATCTTGGGATGACCCAACGGTCCAATAATCTTTCCAAATAACATAAATATCGCATTCGTCTTGAGCTGTTATTATTTGCTCTGCCTCTAAATAAGCTCTAATTTTAGTTTTACATAATTCTATAAAATCTTCTACTGACATAATAAAAATCCTCCTAAAAAATTAAATTTTTGGTAATGGTATATTTTCTAATATTGATCTTTTTATCAATATATTAATATACTCGTTCATAGTATATAATTGATCTTCCAATATATTTCTTCTAGCTAATATATCAAATTCTAAAACACCGACATCATCTTTAAGTAAAACATTTCTTAAACCATTATATCTTATAACATTTTGCATATATTCTGCAATAAATCTTACTCTATAATCCGGATGTGTCATGTATTTTACAGTTGTAGACAAATCGACCTTATCTAAAGCATTTATTTCTTTAATAACATTTTTAAGAACATCATCCTCTATTAAATTTTCCTTTTTATTCTCGTCCATAAAAATCCTCCTCTGTTTTACTAATTTCATATCATTTATTTTTAATAAATTATTTCTCAATTCATTAACTTGCCATGGTTCAAGACATGGATCAAATGTAAATATTTGAGTTAAACTAGGTTTTTCATCTTTATAATAAACCCATGTTTCTTCAATTAAATATCTTGGTTTATTTCGTTTTCCCAATAGTGACTCACCTCTCTTTAGAAAGGTAAGTCATCTTCAGTTTCATATCTACTAGCAAATCTATCAACATTTTGAACAACTTCTATAGCATTTAAATATGCCGTACGTCCTGTTTTACCATTTACTTCCCAATCATATGGTCTTAAATCTAAGTTTACAGATGATATATCCATCTCATCTAAAATACCTATACTTTCTTCATTTAAACGTCTGTGATTTTTACCAGATATAACATATGCACTAGGTCCTCTACCACTAAATTTTATTTTAACTTTTAATGTCATAAATGGCTCTTCGTCTTCATTTCTAGGAGCTTTTATTTTGACATTCCATCCCATTTTTATCAATTCATCACAAATTTCTTGATTTGGTATGATTATACAAAAACTTCTATCTCCTTCTCTATTAAATTTTCCTTCAGTTCCAGAGAAATTTCTGTAAATTATTCTACAATCCTCAATTTCTAACAATTTTCTTGATTCATTAAAATTAATTTTCATAATATTTTAATTCCTTTCTTTTAATATAAATTTGAAAAAAAAAAAAAAACAAAAGAGCCTATTTTCTAGACTCTTTTAAAGTGGCTTTACATTCTTTGATTTTATTAGCTAAAGTTATGTCTCTCTCCGACAAATAAATTTGCCTGTCTAATATATTATTTTGTCTTTTTAGTATAAAAATATCTGATCTTTGTAAATTTGCATCTCTTTCTAAACTTCTAATTTCAGAATCAGTAATCTTTTTATCTAATACTAAAAATCCTAAACTTCCAATTAAACAAGTCCAAATTACTCCTTTATGTTTTTCATATTTTTCTTTAGCTTTTTCTTTGAATTCTTTAAATTTCATTTTAAACCTCCTTCATAATATACTTCGTTTTATTCACTATTTATGAATAACATATCTAGATAAATTATGACCTAATTGGCATTCATTCATATCAAATTTAGGACATTCCCAACATGTTTCATAGTGTGGGTCATGACAAGGAGGATAAGGTTCATACTTACCATCTACTGTTAATTCCATTTTGTTAGGATGGCACTGGATCATCTGATACAAACCATTCGAAATCACCATATTGCGATATCGTATCAACAGCTTCATCTACTAATTTATTATAATAAGATTTGTCTATTTTATCTTCACAAATATTTCTAACCATCTCAGATTCTAACCATCTAAATCCTTTAGCTCCAGTGGCAGAATAATATTTACCATCCTGCTCTCTCATTAACAGACCAGCTCCATTACCTGGTAATATAGGACAGAAATTACCAACTCTTCCTACAAATTTATAATCATGTCCTTTATTTATTTTGATTATTAGATCATCTAATTCTTTATCACCAGATTTGCCAGATAAATCTAATTCGATACCATTAGCTTTAGCATTTTTAATGATTTTATCAAGTTGTTTTTCATATTCAGAAACATCTGGTAATTTTTCATTAAAATCTAAAAACAAAGATGATTTTACAGATTTTGTCTCACACATATCATCAAATACAATAGGTTCTTTACTAAATAATGTCTTGAATACATATGGAATTTGGAATTGTGTTCCAGTTGCATCCCAATGTCCAGCTTTCTTTCCATTAACATCATCTTTAGAATATTTACATACATATACAGCATCATTTACTAGACACATTTTTTCGTATGTAGCCTCATGCTCAAAAGTATATCCATATTTCTTACCAAAATTCATAACGAATTCGATTATTTCTGGAGTAGCATTAGGTATTTTGATTGAATCTGTCTTGATATGTGCTACTGTAAATCCTCTATTTTGAACCTCATGCTTTAAATCAATCATAAATAAAGCTCCACGTTTCGCAACTATATTATCTTTATTTCGAATATCTCTAAATGGATTATCAAAATTAGCAGCAGTTAAACCATAAACTGAATTTATAGCAGTTTTTAATGCATTAGCTAAATTCTTTGATGTTAATTCACCATCTATTACTTTTTGAACATATGGTGTTAGCTTACCGTCAAGCATATTATTAACAGCATCCCAATCTTCATGCTTAATATTAACCCTACCTTCAACAATGTCTCTGAATCTTCTTGTGTATTCTGGTCCGAAATAGACATTCCGCAATATCGCTATGAGGATGCATAGAAGCAATATCGAGTAAAGCAACATTACAATGAATTCCAGGTTCGGCATATACATAACCTCCTTCACCTACTTCCTCATCTCGATATGTAGAAACTCCAGATTCATATTTATATCCTGGAAAATATGGAAGAATACTCTTAGCTTCTCCATGTTTTTGTTTCATCATATCTGGACAAGCTTCTTTTAAGAATTTTTCTATTTCTGGATCTAAATAATTTACTGGTTCTGCTAAATTTCTATAAAAGAATTTACTTTGAGGTTTCTTTTCATTGCCAAATATTATTTTAGTTGTTAACATATTTGTAGTATCATTTACTGACATATCAGCCAAATCAGCCAATATTTGTCTTGCTAACCAGTCTGCTGATAAATAATCGAATGCCGCTTCTGTTGCTATAACGTCATTGTCACAATATTCAGCAACTTCAACCCATTTTTCTTCTGGTACTGGTTGATCCCATGGCAAACCTAATTCTTTATGATGTATACCCATTTCAATCTCTAATTTCTTTAAAGATTTCTTATTACCAGCTGACGCAAAGTCATAAATATCAGTATATGATAAATTATATGCTTCTCCGAAGAATGCGTTTCTTTCTCCATTTATTATTCTTTGAGATAAATTAAACAATTCAATATTTGAATAACCTAACAATCTAGCATATATTATATGATTGTCGTATCGTCTACAGTTGAATCCAACCAAACGATATTGTAATAATTCATGAACCTCATTTGGATCAGGATTTATCATTCTAACTATTGGATTATCTTTTCCTTTTTTCTTCCAATTTATAAGTAATAAATTTGGAAATACTTCTATGTCATAAAATACTATTTCAGCATTTTGACTATCTATATGTTCTGAATGATCTTCAGATTTAAAATGCATTTTGTTTACTAATTTCACACAATAGTCTGATTGATTAGTACTATTTAATGCAAATGCATAGATTTCATTTTTCATATCAGATACATCATATTTAACACCTCGTTCGTAGGCATCTTCAAGTATCTTATATATAAAATCTATACTAGGCTTAGTTCCAGGGTGTATTTCTTTATTCAAATTACGCTGTATCATTTTTCGTATACCCTTTTCACTTTTTATTACATTATCGCTTATCATTTTAGTTTCTCCTTTCATTGGTAGACCGGAACTAATACTTTTTATAGGTAAGTTATTACATTTTGAAAGTTTTCTTCTTAAAGAACTCTTTCCTGTAAATACTTTAATTTCTATGCTATCTGCATATACTCTACTTAATTTTGTTACATCTCCTGTATAAATATAATGTAAATGTATACCAGCTCCTGATTTTGATAATTCAGCGTAAGTAGCCGGCCATTTACTAGCTTCTATTAAATTCTTTTCAAAAGATTTATGACCATTTTCATCTTTAAGGTCAAAATCTATAACTATATGATTTTCTGGTATTTTGACGTAATGAACTTTTGAAGTATCTATATCTTTTAGTTTTCTTTTAACATCGTCCCATTTTTTACTAGGAGTTTCTTTACTTGTAGCATATTGGGCAGGACAATCTTTACATTCTTCATCAAACATAGATTTTTGCTTTTTAAATTCTATTTTATAAGAATCATCTTCTTGTTTTTGTTCATTTTGAATATTGTCGTTATTATCATTATCAAATATTTCATATTTAAATCCATTATATACATTTCTAGTTCTAGAACCATCATCATTTATTATTCGTTCTTCATGAGATTTAAAATAATTTTTTAATTCTTCTTTAAATACTCTTTGAGAAAATGGATGTGGAACATTAGCATCTAAACAATAATTTTTATACATTTCCCATGCTATTTTTAATGTAGTCGAATCTTCTCTTTTAAATATATGATAAGAATCTAATACAAAATTATAAAAATCATTTGAAGCACCCATCATAGATATAGGTATATATCCATCATAATATTCTGGATCTTTTAAATATACTTCTTTGCAATGCCATGCAATTGGACCTAATTCAAAACTTATTTCTTTTACTAATTTTTTATATTTTGAAGCAGATACTTTATTACCTGTTGGATTGACATCTATTAATCTTCTAACCAAACCAGATTTAGCATCAGTTATTTTAACTGGTCTGTTTGTACCCATGAATAGGAAACATTTAAATCTGTTAGCATAAGTAGATTTATACTTTTCATTAACAGTCATAAGCTCATGAGATACTAAACTATTTAATCTAGTATTGTCTTCGATTTTAGATAAATCACCATCATGTTGTATTGCCACTAATGGGTTTGTTTTGAATGGTTCTAAAGCAAACGAACTACTAGATGAGCCTAATGCTTTAGCATCAAATACAGTCCAATATCCTTCAAATAATTCCTGAATAATATTAAGAACAGTTGATTTACCAGTTCCAGCAGCACCATAAAATACTAAAAATTTTTGAATCCATTTTGAATCGCCAGTTACAATAGAACCTATAGCCCATTCTATTTTATGTCTATTTTCTTTGTCATATAAAACATCCATTAATTCATTATAAGCTGATATATCACCTTTTTTCAATGGATATGGTAAGGATTTACTTGAGTAATCTTCTCGACATGCTTTATCGTTTGAAAAAATCAATTTCTCATCAAGCATTTGGTAAGAATCTCTTTTTTGTTTTTGACAATATTTATGCCAAGCATCTATAGTACCACTAGAAGCATCCCAAGTATATAATGTAATAACATTAAGATTAGGATTGTCTTTTTGTAATTTATTAGAAAACTCACGTAATGCATCATCGATAATACTTAATACATCATCTTCATTTGTTGACCAAACACCTTTATCTTCTAACCATATAGCATAAAAATCACTACCTCTAATCATCAAATCCTTCGATTTTGGATATAAACGGAATTTAGGGTATACACAAATATCACTATTTTTGCTACTTCCAACTTTTTTTGTTGCAATAACTAAAAAATCTACCATTTTATTTTACCTCCGTATTTATATCCATTTTGAATTGTTTGTTTCTTTATCTTTTGCCACATTTTGGTACATGTTTATTCCTCCTCTCATTATTCTATAGTATTTAAATAAGCACACATTTGTGACCATATTTCTTCTCTTGTCATGTCTAATGTTGTATTTCTTATATAAAATAAACCTCCTCGACCATTTCGTTCATAATTTCTATTCATAAAATCACTTATTATTTTAGTAACGCCATCTTCATCAAATACATCATCAGTAACCATACTTAATCCTAAACTTGACATCATTATCCAGAACCATTGTTGCGTTCTATCACCAAGTCTTGGATTATCCATAATATATTCTATTCTTATAGCTAAAGCCAATATCATTTCTAATACTGAGCATGGACCGTCTATAGCATCTAAAGCCTGAAGAGGTAATCTTTTTTCATTTACAAAACGTCTTCTTAAGCCTATACCATCCATAGCTCTACTACTATCTCTTTCCATGTAAAAATCAAACTTTATATCATGCATTAATCTTAAAAGTTTATCATATGACACATATTTATTAGCTCGATATTTGCATGCAAACCAATATAACCATTTAAAGTAATCTTCTCTGACTTTTTCAACGTTTTCAATCATTTTGAAATATTATCCTTCCATAGGTGCAATTTCTTTAAATTCTTTTTCAGATCTTAATATAACATAATCTGTTTCTCTTGGTTCATTTCTAACGTACAAGGTTTCAAGATATGGGTCTTCATTTAATGCTTTTATAGCGTCATTACCAACTACATCTTGAATATCAGATACTATATTATCTTCTTCATCAGCTAATATACCATCTGCATAATACATTAATGGTACTTCTTCATTACCAAATTCACCATATTCATCTTCACTTATGATATATGGTGGTATTGTATTATGATCTTCCTCCACTGTATAATTTTCTTCACTTTTTTGGTTATTATTTTGGTTTTTTATAATTTTTTCAAGCTGTTGTTTATTATATTCAGCTTGAGCTTTAGCGTCCCTAATATTTGTAATGTTAACATTTGAATCATCTGTTTCGTTTTCTTCATTTTGATTTACATCCTCTTCTTTAGAGAATTCAATTCCATTAGAATTAGTTTCTATAACTAAACCTGCTGCTTTAGCTTTGTTTTCAATACAATCTAATCTATCTTTAAATCTGTCGATAACTTCATTAATTTCAGCATCGACTCTTTCTTCAACTTTCTTTTTAATAAAGAAATACATTGAGGCAGCACCGATTACAAATCCAGTGCCTGTCCCTAATATAAATGCTCCTTTTTTATTCATTATTTATTTCCTCCTATTTTAAAAATTATTTTCTAGTTCGTATTTTTCAAATTTTTCATTTATAACTCCATCAATGTTGAAATCTAATATTATACTTCTTTCATGTCCGTTTACAAAACGTCTTTTTGACTCATTTGATACATCATATATGCCAAAATCAACATAATTATCACCAACATCGTTTTTGTCAGGATCATATATCCATCCAACTTTTCTACTCAATGCAGTAACTGGAAATCCTAATAATTTGTATACTTCATCCAAGAATAAATATCCTTGTGATTTTAATTTATCATTACAAAAGTTTTGTTGTTGTCTTAAGAATAATAAATTCATATTTGGATCTTTCGACCATGCTGGACATGTTTCGTCAAATATTTTAGCAGTTGGTGAATATTTTGTTACGTCATCAACTTCGTATACAGTCTCTTTAACTTCTTTTTCTTTGCCTTTAGCATCAACTTCTGTTTTAGTTATTTCTTTTGCTTTAATACCATAACGCATTTCTTGGTCTACTTCTTTACCATATTTATCTACTACATTTTTACGATATTTCTTAAATCCTTGATTAACAGTTGTATAAGCAGCTGCTAACATAAGATTTCTCTTTTTCATTATTTTATGACCAGTTAATATACTTCCAACTGATAATACACCAATAACTACTGAAGGCATATAAGCTTTTATTGTTTTAGCAACTGTTTGAACTTTTACTATTTTAACATCCCTTTTCATATCTTCTTCTGTATAACTTATTTCACTTCCATTTTGAGATGCATTATAAGTTTCATCTATTTTTTGCATTGTATCAGCTCTTTCTTCAGCTATTTCTGATAATTTCAATGTAGCTTTACAAGCTAAAATAGTACTTGTTATAGTACCTGCAATTCCAGCACCTAATAATATTTCTGGGCTGTGTTTCTGAATTCCAGCCCATAATGTTTCTACAAATTTAATTTTCATTTTTGATTCATCCTTTCTTAATCTATTGGCATAGCTTTTGGTAATTTTATTGAGAATCCATCTCTAACTCTGATTATTTCAGCAGTTCTTAAGCTAGTCCATCCATAATTATTATCTGTATATTCGCCAGTTATACCAGCCAAATCATATAAATCGGCTACTCTTACTAATCCATAAGATTCAACCATTTCATCCATACGTTCTAATACATCTTCAGCATCAGCTCTACTTTCGAATCGTATATCATTATATGAATAATTTCTTACTTCTATTGGATCTCTTCTGGAAATTCTAGTGTCTCTATCATAATATGATCTATATGATACTTTATCTGCATAACCAACTTTTCTACTACCATGTCTTCCAGTTTCACCATATAATATAATATCTATACCATCTGTTACTATATCTGATATAGCTTTCTTAAGAGCAGGGATAAGAACATCTCTTAATACATATGTTTTAACATTTTTTGCATCTTCTGATATAATTTCTCCTGCCATTTTGCTTAAAGTACCTTTTTGTTTCACTTTAACATTACCTTTTACAATCTTTTCAGCTCTTTTTTGAGTTGTTATTTCAGCTGTTTGTTGCTTTTGTTGTTCTTTATATTTATTTGAATTAGGTTTTATTTCCTCCATTGTCTTTCTCCTTTATACTTTATTTTGAAAAGAAAAAAGAAAGGAAGTTTATTTACTTCCAATCTTTAAGTATTACTCAGCTATATCATCTGAATTTTCTTCTGTTGATTCTGGTACTTCTTGTTCTTGAATTTCAACTTCATAACATTCTGTTGAATCTTTTTTAGATTTTTTTGTTACCCTACCAATTGCAAATCCTGATCCGAAAGCACCTAATATACAACCTGCTATTTTAAGACCTTTTTTATGTTTCATAAAGAATCTTTTTACAGCTCCTGGCTCTTTTTCCTCTTTCTTTTCAATTGTTGCAACTACTTTAGTAGTCTCCTCTACATTTTCAACTGAATTTTGTGTTTTTTCACTCATTACAAGTTCCTCCTTTTAAAAAATTTAGATTTAAAGCATAACACTTCATAATATAATCGGTTTTTTACGCGATTAATATATTTTATTATAATCTTCCTTAGGTAATACTAAGAAATCTATTGATATAACGGCTTTCCCTTTTTCATCTAATATAGCACCAAAAGATGGTTCAATTAATCCATCATCTAACTTCCATCCAAGTGTTTCTCCTAATGCAATTTGTGGTAAACCTATTTCATCATAATATTCATTTAATGAAATATAATTTTCGTACGTAATCCTTCTATTTAATTTATTTATAATTTCTTTAATAGTTTCCATATCCGATGTAAAATATCTTCCAGATATAACATCATAACATATACTATCTCCACCAGCAGCTATTATTAATGCTGGAGTTTGATCTTGATTATCTTTTACTGCTTTTGCAGCGGCTTTTTCTCTTACTTCTTTCTCTTTATTTTCTCCAATAGTCTCTAATACACTATTACGATATCTTTTGAAAGAATTTTCTGTTACCGCATATGCAGTTGCTAGAGCAGCATTTCTTTTTGAACTAATTCTATGTGCACTTAATATACATACTACAGATGACATAAATAAACTAGCAGCTGGAATATAATCTTTCCAAGCTACTTTAATTACCTCTTTTACTGGTAATTTCTCATCTGGAGCATATTCTAGTTCATCTTTTTTATTATCTATATGGTCTAAAGCTTTTGGTGTTGCTTTAACGGCTACAACTATAGAAGCACCTGCCGTTCCAATACCAGCAATAGTCAATATTGTTGAACTATGTTTCTTTATAAATTGTTTTGTATTATTAAACATTGATGATATATTCATTACAATATTCTCCTTTCTAATATAGAATTAAACATTTTCTATGTCATTTTTCTTTAAATATTTAGCTACAGCCTTATCAATTTCTTCTGTTCTTTCTTTTTTCTCAGCTACGCTAGATACAATAGTACCAACTACTGATAGACCTAACCCTAATATTGTTAACCAATTAATTTTTTTCATTTTTAAATCCTCCTTAAATTATAATAATGATAAATCATCTATAACTATTATAAAACATTCTAATCCATCGTCCATAACAGTTCTTTGATGTTCAAATTTTAATTCTTTGTATTCTCCATTATCTGACCATCCGATATTTCTAGCAATGTTCGTAGACTCTAAACCTAAAAACTCATAAAATTCAAACATCGATACATATCCAACTGCTGCTAATTGTTCATTCATGTACTTTTCAGCTTTTAAAACATCATCAATTTTAGCTTGGAAATAATTCAATGTTTGAAAATCAAAGAATAAGTATTCATTATTAGTTACTAGATCCTCATTTTGGATAATACTTGAATCACAATTGTTTTCGGCTATTTTACCAATTATCTTTTCTTTGGCATTTTCTCCATAAAGTTGTTCAGAAGCTTCAATATATTCTTTATATGACTTATCTAATAAAGAATATGCTGCTATTAAAGAAGTTTGCATCTTTTTATTTAGATAATTAGAGCTAAAAATACAAGTCAAAGTTCCAAACATACACAAACCTGTTGGAATATATTCTTTCCATACTAATTTAACAATGTCTGATTTTGATAAATCTTTATCCTCTTCTTTAGCTTCTTCTATTATTTTTAAAGCTTTCGGAGTAGCCTTAATAGCAGTTATTGTAGTTACAATAACACCTGCTCCACCTAATATAGTTAATATTGTAGGTGCATTCTTTTTCATAAATCTTTCCACTTTCATTTTTATATCACCTCCTTTCAATAAAAAATAAAAGGACACTATTTGGTCCTTATTTCAATATTTGGTAATCAAGGTGCACTGATTAAGCACCTCATAATAGGATTTGTAATTTTCGCGAATTTTAAAAAATAAGAGAGAAACTGTGTTATTAGTTTTTCTCTTATGTAGAAAGATTATTTATGAATTTTATCTTTTTTCTTTCTGAAAAATAACTTTTTAATTATCCATGTAAATAACATCAAATCTCCGATTAGTATAAATAATGGTATTAATACCAATCCAAATTTAAATAAAACATAGATTAAAGCTATACATATAATTAATAACAATAAAATTAATGTAATCATATTTTTATCTCCTTTCTATCACTTCATAATATTATATGTTTTATTCGCGAAAGATTTAGAGGATTTGTATAACCCTCTAAATTGGAACATTTAACGCTTTGATTTATTTTTCATTGTGTCAGGTATGAATACTTTACCCGGTGAGCTAGTTATTATATTTCCGCTTTTATCAAATTCCCAAGCGTTTCTTATAGTTTCTTTTTGTATCTTTTTATCTCCAAACCATTCTGCTAGACTGACACCTATTCCAATTAAACCTACACCAGCTGTCAATACATGACCGATAAGCGCGATTTTATTATTTCTTTTTGTTTTTCTATCTTCACTTTCGATCTGTTCGACCTTAATAAGTTCGTTTCGGATATCGTCTAAATCTCTGGCGAGATCAGCATACTCTTGACTTCCTATTTCAACTCCTTTCATTTGATTTTTACGTTCTTCATAATCTGCCCACAAGGCTTTCTTTGTCTCTTCCATAACCTTTTCCTCCCTTAATTTATTGAAACGCATGTTCCATTAAAGTGTCTGTTTTTTCTGCGTATACTAAATATTATTTTGAAATTTGTGTATCTATATCTTTTAATATTTCTTCTCGCATATTTTCATCTATTACTACATCGTGTTGCACTTCAAACATTGCGTTTTTAATTTTTCTATCGTTTAAATTGCCATTAGTCATTTTGAGTCGTGCTAACCCAGTTATATCGTCGATTTGTATCATTCCGACTTTTGAATATTTTGTTCCAAAAATTCTTCTTATTAGCAAAACCCATATTACTCCAGTAATAAAACCTATCCAATAATATAACATTTAATATACCTCCTTTCTATTTTGAAAAACAAAAGGACATTTAATTTCTTAAATATCCTTTTATTAAGGGATAAGATACACGCGCAGTGTGCATCTCCATAATATACCCTGTTTTAATCGCGTTTTTTATCTAAATATTCTATTATATTTTTAACGTCTCCAGTGAATAAAATATCGCCTATAACTTCTTCAAGTGTTATATATTCTTTTCCATTTTGAACATCTTCTTTATCTACAGCTACTACAGCATAACACTTATCGTTATTATCTGATATATAATCATTTAAATCATCAAATATATAATCTAATTGTTCTTTTGCCATTTTTTCATTATCATCCATTAATATCACCTCCTATCTCTATATTTACTTAAATCATTTTTTATTTTGCTTAACTTTTCTTTGTTACCAGTAGATTGAGTAATTGATGTTGCAAATGATTGTTTAAATAAATCTATGCCAGGACATAACTCATCATATTGACCAGATTCTAATCGTTTTAACAAACACATATTTCCGACTATCATTTCATTGCATCTTTGTATAATAAAATCCACAGATGCAATATAACCACTCAAAGCTTCTTGCAATTCATCATCATCTTTTGGATCTACAAATTTGTCAACCATCATAGATGCACTCTTACTTGCTTCTAGTAATATTTGTACTTGTATACTTACTATGTCGAGTATTCTAACTCTTTCATTTATTAAATTTAACATTTCTGTATTATTTTGAATACATTCATTTAATTTTTTATGTAACCAATTTTTTGCATCGTAATAATCCATTTTAATACCTCCTTCTTTACTATATTTGAAAAATAAAAAGAGAAGTATAATTATAAAACAATATTACTCACCTCTCCATAATATGATGTGTTTTTCTCGCGAAAATCAAAAGACTAATACTATAGTCCTTTGATGAATTTGTTCCATTCTTCTTTCATATTTTCATATTCTTTTTTAACATTCTGTTTTTCTCGTTCAATATTATCTTTAGCTCTTTTAAATTTATAATAAGTTATTATTATAATTCCGTAAATAAAATATTGATATAAGTGTCCATAACATTTTAATTAATTCCTTTCTGTATAAATCTCCATAATACAGCATGTTTTATATGCGAAAACTAAGAGGGCATTACTCAAGCCCTTCCGTAGTATTCATTTGAACATCCTTGTTAATTTTCAATTTACTATCCATAAAATTATTTATATCATCTCTGTTAACTTGTATAAATTCTACTAATAACAATAATAACAAAGTGTATAACATTCCTTTTATAACATATCGCATTTTGAATCTCCTTTCGCATGTTCTCATAAAAATATATGTTTTTTACGCGAAAAAGAAAATGGTCTTTATTTCGACCTTTTTCTAATACGTTTTAATATTTTATGTAGTACGAATATTGGTAATCCTATTGTTAATATAATTCCAGTTCCTAATACTAAATATGCTGATGTAGGTATTTTTTTATTTTCATTATTACATGTGGGATGACCGAAGTAATTCTCAAAATTTTTATCTCCAAATCTTATCCCGTCATCGTAACATATTTCTATCATATCTTCATCATCACATACTTTTTTCCAATCATTATATTTTTCAGGATTATTTTTCTTCCATTCATTAAAACTTAACATCTTATTAAAACCTCCTTCTATAAAAACATACGTTTTTTACGCGAAAATAAGCAAAAATAGCCTTAAAAAAGGCCAAAAATAGCCAAAAACGCAGAATACGTACGAGGATCAATTTTCCGCCATTTTGACCCTTTATAAACAAGTTATATGACCTAAAAATAAAAAAGGCTTAAAATCGATTCTCAGAGGTCGTTTTTTCAGTAATTTCGAAAAAATTGCTATTTTTAGAAAAAGAAGAGGATATGCGTAAGACATACCCTCAAAAAAAATATTATAATAGTCTTAATAGCTTCTTCCAAGTATTTGCTCTAGCTGTTATTTCGCCATCAACAATCTTTAAACCTTTAGATCTTTGATAATTCATAACAGCTGTTCTCATACCTCCACCAAATATTGGTATTTTACCTTGATCTTCTTCTATTGCACCATTGTAATATCCTAATACTTTTAAATATCTTTCCAAAGCAGTTACTACTTTATGATTTCTATTTGTATTAGTTGAAACTGTAATTGTATGTTTTAAAGTATCTGGACCTGGTTTACCATCAACGTCAGCACCAGTAGCAGATTGTACATCTCTAACGAATTGTTCGAATGTGTATGTCGTTGGTTGTGGTGTTGGTTGTGGTGTAGGTGGTGTTTCACCATCTAATAATGCATTGACAACTATAGCTAGTTCATTCATTTTACTTAATAAATAAGGACCAGGGCAATCAGTATTAGCAAACATATTATGAGTAGTTAAACTTCCATTTGGAGTACCATTATACTCTAATCTAAAACTATAACGTCTGCAAACATCTACTGCTAGTTTTACTAATGTGTTCCAAGCAGCATCAGATATTCTCCATTGTCCACCGTATTCACAATTAGATACTTCGACTGTTATAGCTTGATAATCATTTGCTCTAGATGATGACGTCCATGGTCTATCATTTTCATCAACACAACCTACTAAATCACCAGCATTACCTATGCAATAATTTGCAGACGCACCTCTTAAAGGATTGCCGAATATATTTCTAGCACATTGTTCTCCTGATAATATACCAGCCATCATGTGAGGTGTGAATTTGCATGGCTTATATGTAACACCTTTCCATGTTCTACCTTTAGTATAGTTATTTTCATGAGCTAAAACTATACTATCACATAAACTAGAAAACATAATTATTCACCATCCTCTCTACCATTTGATAATTCGGCTAACATTTCTTCTGTTATAACATTCTCATCTTTATCATCCATTGTTAGACCCTCCTTTCAATTTTTTAAATAAGTCATTTACAAAATTAGCACCTCTTGAAACTATAATGCCAGTAAATATAGAACCAACAATTGGTGCTAATAATGTTATACCTACTATTGAGAAAATATCAACTTTAGCAAGCACACAAATCAATATAGAAACAATTAAACTCCCAAGCATATCTATACTAAATTTTCCTGCCTGCCAAACCATTTTAAGATTTTCCCATATAGCTTCAACTAATATTGCTACTATTACAATTTGTGCAAATTCCATAATGATCACCTCACTTTACAATATACCTCTTTTTTGTAAATCTTCAAACATGCTATCGACATAACTATTTCCACCATATTCATTATATATCTTTTTAGTTTCGTGGATTATTCGTTTTTGTTCTTCGTTAGGTCGATAATCTTCATCTTTTAATTTAGTCATCTCAACAATAAGAAAACGTTTGCAATTTTCTAAATCGATGTCATCCAAACGTTTGTTTAGACGTATGTCATCTTCTTTGCTCTCTTTTTTAAAATCTTCTATTGTCTTATTTACTTGTTCCATTAACTCTTGTTGAGATGCTATCTTTTTATTAGATTTTGTTTGAATTATAACTCCTATTAAACTAATTAACGCAACAATTATCATTGCAATTGCATTAACCATTTATTTTAACCTCCTTTTGTGTTTATTTTAAAAATTAAGCAGTTCGTTTCCAAATATTAACAACAAAAAATTTAGGAAGATTATTATGATAACCATCTCCTCCAGTATATTGTGCTAAATCGCTTCCTGAGTAATCTCTCGAAGTATTTCTAACAAACCAATCATAGCCAGCCCAACCACTTCTTGACCCATTATCGATTAGAGATTGAGTATGATTATGCTTAGGCATTTCATTTATTGTTAATTTATGAGAATATTCTCCACCTACTGCTTCTGGTTGAAAATTATATGGTTCTCCGCCTTCACCAATAGCTGTGCCAGATCCTATTAAGAATTTGGCCTCAATTTTACCCCAAGTCCCTCCAAACAATATGCTTGGATCTATATTATTAACGCTCATATATATACTACCGAATAGGATAAAATATATCTATTATTTCCTGAGCTATTTTTAATTTTTTTGACATATTTTATTTTAATATTATACATTATGAAACTCTTTTCCATTTGCAACAATTATTTATAGATGTAAAATATCCATGCCCCATTAGATTACCAATCCTAACCCAGTTAGATCCAACACCGCTAGGTAAGAAATTTTGAAACATCAAACATAATCCGGCCCCAGCATATGTACCACCATAGTCTTTTAATGGTGCTGTAGTTATTTCATCTAGATCAAAGAATCTGCTTTTGACAACCGGCCTAAATACTTCATCACCCCAACTAATATTACGTAATATATCAAGCCCATTTAATCTAACTCTGGCATCATTTCCTCCACCAGTAGACAAAGCACCACTAAATTGTATTTGTAGTTTGTAACCATCAGGAGGTGTAGGGAACGTTTCAGATGTTTCAATATTAAAATCGGTATTGACTGTATTTACACCATAAAAACAACCAGTTAGTAATGTTTTATTATAAGATTTTCTAACACAAACTGGTCCGTAAGGTCCTGTATTATATGACCAGTCACCCGGATACAATAATGCACTACCGACATGTATACGATCTTTGCCCTCATAATATTTTGTCCAAACACCATCAAATTCCACATTCGGATCAAATGTTGTGTCCCATGTTTTGTAATTACATCCGTACTGGATATATTAAGTTCCATATTTCTTTTGCTAATTTCAATTTTTTAGGCATATACTTCAGTATATACACTATATTAAGCAGTTCGTTTCCAAACAGCAACTGCAGTAGTTGGCATAGCATGATTATGACCTTTTCCTCCTCCAGTTTCATATGTTTGAAAAGCATTTTTTGACCCATTATTTCCTCCAGAATATGATAAACTATATCCAGATTGACTTCCACCATTAAGTGTGATAGTTTGATTAGCATCATCACCCCACCATGACATACCTTTATGTCTATGTTTAGGCATTTGGTCTACTGTTAATGTAGTATCAGATGTAACCATACCATTTCGTAGATTATGTTGTCGCCCATCTCCATATCCAACACTACCACAAAATAAATATCCATCAACTATTCTATTCCAAGTACCACCAAATAATGTACCAGGATCAATATCATTTACTGAAATATAGACTGAGCCTATAGGATAAAATATATCTGCTATAACTTGTTTTAATTCTGGAGCTATTTTTATTTGTTTAGCCATATAGTACCCCCATTTCTAAAGATACTAATAAACTGCTTAATATACCTTGAGAAAAGGTTACAGTGTAATAACTGCTCCCTCCTCTCTATTTTGAGTTTCATAACAAACCTCAGTAAGGAGGTTAGCGTATAATATCGCTCCTCCTTTCCTGAATAATGAATGCTCTCTCTCTCTCTCTCTCTCTCGGAGATATTATTAACTTTCTTCTTCTACCCATATTATTTTTATACCTCCTATAGATAAACTTTCATGTATTTGTACATCAGAATCGTCATCTGGATCACATCTTTGGCCGAAACCTATATGTTTACCATCTTCAGATATATGCATTATAGCAAACCCAGTACTTATAAATACTGTTTCACTTACAGATGTAAAATAATCGGTAACTGTTAAAGTTACTTTATGCGAGATGTTAGCAGATACATTTTGTATATTATATGATTGATTAGTTTTTGAATATGTATCTACATATTCTTGTATATCTACTTGGTCTATTGATAACTTAAAACTTTTATCGTTACCGTATGTAGTCTCTGGTTCTTCACCTTCTTCTGGCTCAACATTCATATCGTCTAATGGCGTTATAAATGCAGAAAAAGATACATCGACAACGGTTTCATCTGAATCGCTTCTATTTGCCACAAAGTTAGATATAGTAGGTTTAGTATAACCTAATACTGTTATAGTTCTTGTTACTGCGTCAGAAACTCTTCCTCTAGAATCTTTAACTGTAGTAACTAATGTAAATGTTCCTGATCTAGATATAAAATCTGTTGTGAATGATGCTCCAGAATAAGTACCTACCACATTGTTATTTGAATCTTTTACATGAGTGGTATAAGATGAAATCGTACTAGTTTTACCACCTGCATTATAACCAGCGGCAGTTATATCAACATGCATTTTAGATTTCGATTGTACAAATGCTCCAAATTTCTCTGATAAACCTGCTATATTTTCAGACACAGTAACACCGTGTTACACTCGGTTTTATGCTTTCCGGCATATATATATTAGCAGTTCTTTCAGTTGTCTCGCCTATTTTTGTACTACCATTCCATGTTTCTATAACAACACCAAT